>OLQL01000023.1_pt1 | contig 146553 bp, 137 predicted proteins | sample 1672971 | NCBI WGS metagenome assembly OLQL01 (sample SAMEA3136742, study PRJEB25190) | human gut metagenome | biome: human gut; feature: human-associated habitat; material: faeces | place: Austria | collected 2013
TTCAAAAGATCCAAAAACAATCGCAAAACTAGTTGTGGATGGGAGATATTCAATCCCATACATGCCAGAAGGCATTTATGCCGAAATAAGAGACCGGGTATACAGCCGTGACAGGATCAGGAAGCAGCACAACATATCTGCAAACAGGATCCAGAGATGGCTTGCAATACATTTCCCGGAATATCTGGGATTATACACACGATTTGATGCAATAAGCGGCCTGGCAGTGCTTGAAAAAGCACCATTGCCAAAAGATGTGATTGCGCTTGGAGTAAATGGGATCTGAAAGATCTGGCATGATAAAAAGATGCGTGGCAGAGGAGTTACTGAAGATAGGGCAAAGACCCTGGTTGAAGCTGCGCACAACAGTGTTGGACTTGACGGAGGGATTGGAACAAAAAGTGAATTATATATGCTGCTCAGGTTTCCAGCACGGTTTATCTTTACGGAGAACCGAAGACAAGTACCGTCTGGGCATCTATTGATCTGAAGCAGCGGCAGCTTTTTGATCTGGATTAAATTTACATAATCTTTATTTGATTATTTGAAAAAACAGTGCTATAGTAAAGTTGGTTCCGGTAAACGGATGATTTATGGATCCCAGAAGAGGACCGGGCGGAACCAAATTACTGTTGACCGGTCAGGATCTGGATCAGGAAAGAAGGAAGAGGGAAAAAATTGCGTAAAAAATCACATATACTGTTAGGCAGATACCTGGCTGACCAGATGTCTGAGGTGTACAGTCTCCAGCAGCACAGAAAAGCGTTTTGCCTGGGCAATATCATGCCTGATCTGAAACCATCGTTTCTCACCACCAGACATGAGTTTTTCGGAACATTCGATCACCTCCAGAATAAGATGAGGGCGCTTGTCGAGAAGAACCCGGAGGAAGAGAATGCCAGAGTATACTGGAGAAGATTCGGTGAGGTCATGCATTATATGGCTGATTATTTTACTTTTCCTCATAACAAAACATACAAAGGAAATCTTGCAGCACATAATTCTTATGAAGCTGAGCTGAAGAACCGCCTGAGAGAATGTATCCTCAGCGGCGCAGCAGACAGCCAGCTGGAAGAAGCGAAGCAGTTTGAAAGCTTTGAGGAACTTGTGGAATATATCCGTGAGCGTCATGCATATTATCTGGAAAGCCCGCGGTGCATTGCCGATGACATCCGTTTTATCCTTCGGGTGTGCTATCAGGTTGTACAGGGGATTTTTCAGCTCTGTGTCAGAAAACAGTTTCATATGGGTGGACAGCCGGCAGTGACTGTCTGACAGTATATAAAAAGCCGCAGTGTGTGAGAGCACTGTGGCTTTTTCACGTTATGGTAAACTCTAAAAAATCTTACAAAAATGTGAATAAAAAGTGAAAAATAGATGAATTGAAGGAGATATCCTACCAGAACAGTTGATTTCACGATTTTCGTATGCTAAAATAAATTGAATTAAACTTTAAGTTATCAAACGGTTTAAGGCAGACCTTTATTATAGGGGAAGTAAAGGGATGTTCAAGGAAAGAAGGGAGCATCTTAATAAATATGAAGAACAAGTACCTGAATAAGTTTTTTTGCATCACGATGTTATCAGCTATGGTACTGGCAATTCCAACCGGAGTAAAAGCCGCCGAGGAAGCAGATAATGTTGTTGCTGAGGAAGGTGTTTCAGGAGACGGGAGTGAGGTAAGTGAACCGGAACCGGAAGTTCCGGCAGAACCGGTGCCGACAGCTGCACCGGAACCGGAAATAACTGCTGCACCTGACCCGGAACCAACTACAGCGCCGGAGCCAACAGATACACCGACACCTGCGCCGACGGAAACACCGGAGCCAACTGCAACACCTGCGCCGACGGGAACACCGGAGCCGACAGCGACACCTGCACCAACGGCAACACCGGAACCGACAGCGACACCTGCACCAACGGCAACGCCGGAGCCAACCGCAACACCTGCACCGACGGCAACACCGGCCAGGGATGACTCTGCAAAGGTACAGGCGGTGATCCGGAAGATCAAAGCACTGGCAGGTAGAACGATCACAGCAGCAGATAAAGCGGAGATAAATAGCGTACGTGCAGCTTATGAGGCACTGTCTAATACAGAAAAGGCCAAGGTTACGAATTATAAGATCCTGACTGAGGCAGAAGCCAAGCTTGCAGCTGTCGACAAGAACGACAGTGATAACAAAAAAGGCAACAAAAAAGATAACAAAAAAGATGATAGCAGCACGGAAGATAACAAGAATACAGAGATCACAGATGGAAATAACGCCACAGCAACACAGATCGGAGATCCTGTTTATGTGACAAATATGGTATCCAATCTCCATGCGGGCAAGGATTTTTATCTGGATAGTCTTAAGAGCAATTATCATCTGTCCTTCTCTGATGATTTTGCTTCTGTAATGGAAGAGATCGAAAGAGAATATAAAGAGAAGAACAAGCTTACCGATACGGAGAATACACTTCTGGTAAGAAACTGGCAGGATATCCTTGCTGTTTATATTTACGAAAAGAGCAAAGCAGGAGCAACGTCATTTACATTGGATGCATCCTGCAAGGATGATCTGGCAAGGATTTTTGCGGAGATGAACCCCATCGTCAGGGACAAGCAGGATATTACCAAGATATCCTACGGAAATCGCAAGATCAACTACTACATCAAGAAGAACAATATTGCAAAGAAAGACAGAAGCGTCCTTAAGAAATATGTGGAAACAGACTGTAAGCTTCTCTGTGCGGTAGTTACCGCATCCAAAGGCTTTGTCCGTGAAAGCGTGGGAGACAATGTTTCTGAGGATCGTGTAGATGTTATCACCGCAGCGTATTCACTGGTTGGCAAGGTCGGATATTTCTGGGGCGGCAAATCTACGGTGATCGGAGAAGATCCAAGTTGGGGCTCCGTTGAGAAGGTATCAGCAGACGGTAGCAGAAGCTCCGGTACGCTCCGTGCATATGGTCTGGACTGCAGCGGCTTTGTTACCTGGGCAGTGATCAATGGATATAAGGATCAGGGAATGCAGGCAGCAGTTGGAGACGGAACCTCTGACCAATGGGAGAAGGCCGGTGTTGTCAGCGAAGCAGATGCACAGCCAGGAGATCTGGTATTCCAGAGAGGACCGGAAGCAGGAAGCAACAACCACGTTGGTATCCTGTGTGGAAAGACGGATTCCGGCGACTGGATTGCAGTACATTGTTCCTCAAGCAAGAATGGTGTAACGGTTGGTGAGGCATACAGTGCAAGCTTCCGTTATATCAGAAAGCCATCCTTCTATCAGGATACAACAGCGGAGGAAAATAAGACCACAGCTACAGAGAATGATGTTCTGACAGAGGAGAGTGCAGAAAAGCTCCTCACGGATGTGGTTAGATCTGATGCACTGAAGGATGCACTGGCATCCGGTGATACTGTTTCCAGTGACCTTCTTGCAGATTTTAAGAATAAGGCTTTGCAGGAGGATGAGGAAGAAGATGAAGTTGAGACGCTGACTCTGGATCAGGAGACCATGGACGATGCAGTGGATACATTTGATGATGATGTAGAAACACTGGAAATGGAAAACTAAGGGACAGCGATTGAAGATAAGGGCAGTCTCCCACGGGAGGCTGCCCTTTCTTACAATCGCTGCTTCAGACATAGGACATGATATTATGAAAAAAAGAAATTTCTGCCCCATGGCAGCCGCAGTGCTTACAGCTGCAGTGATCCTTCAGCCCTTTAGCGCTTCGGCAGGGGCACTGGGTCAGATCCGCTCCATAGCAAAGAGCATTATTTCAGGCGAACCAAAGGAAGTAGAGGAACTGCGTCAGATGGAGGTTGCCCAGAGCGAAGAAGGGCATCAGGAATATTATTTCAAACAGCTTACGGAAGAAGAGCAGAGAGTATATCGGGAGCTGCTGAAAGGAATCCGTGCCCGGGAAAAGGAGTTTTATCTGACGATCTCCGATGATGACAGTATTGACAGAAGCTATCATGCAGTATTGAAAGACCACCCGGAGATATTCTGGGTCCACAATCGTGAAAAAATCTACAAAACTACGTATTCAGACAGTGATTACTGCGTTTTTACTCCGGGCTATACTTATACAGACAGCGAGATCGATGAGATACAGACGGCCATGGAGCAGAGCTTTCAGGAGGTCAGAGCCCTGATCCCGGAGGATGCCGGTGATTACGAGAAGGTACGCATTGTTTATACGTATGTTATTGACCATACCCAGTATCAGACTGGGGAGGATGATCAGAGCATAGCAGGTGTTTTCTGGAAAAAATCCGCAGTCTGTGCCGGATATGCAGGAGCTGTCCAGTATCTTCTGGAAAGGCTGGATATTCCCTGTATTTATGTGGACGGAAGCACAAAAGGAAGTACAGAGGGTCATGCATGGGATATTGTAAAAATAGGCCAGGAGTATTATTATGTAGATGCTACCAATGGGGATCAGCCGGATTTTTTAAATGGAGATGCCGCACAGCTGGAAGAACATAAGACGATCATTTACGATTATCTCTGCCCTTTCCCGGAAGAATATGAAAAAACCTATACACCATCGGAAGAACTGACAGTTCCGGCATGTACTGCGAAGGATCTGGATTTTTATGTGCTGAACCAGGGGTACTTTGAAGATTACAGCTGGCAGGACATATATGATTATTGTAAGATGAGAATGGATAATGGTGCGGCTGTAGTGCGTTTCAAGTTTGGCAGTCAGGAAGCTTTTTCCGAAGCCTGTCAGGAACTGCTGGATGATGGCGTGGTACAGAATGTGGCACAGTATTATATGAAACTTCACGGACTTGGTCAGGTGGAGTATCATTATGGAGTGATGGATAATTTTTATACCATATATTTTATTTTCTGAAACATCTTCGGGAAGATTTCCGGAGGTTTTGGAAAGAGAGGAGTAAGTTATGAATATGGATATGTTGTCAAGAGGATTTGACATACTGCAGAGAGCAGGAGGTATGGAACAGATCAGCCAGCTGATGGTGATCGTATATGGAGTGCTCTGCGTTTTCGGGCTTTTGAACTGTATCCTGGGATATCGTATCCTCCGGTTCTGGATGATGATCTTTGGATTTATCATCGGAGCAGGCGCCGGCTTTGGTGTAACCTATATGTCCGGTGTTCAGGATAAAATGGTGATCGCAGGTGCCATGGCGGGACTGGGGATCGTACTGGCTGTTGTTTCGTTTCTGATCTACAGGGCAGGAATCTTTGTACTGGGATTTGGTATCGGAATAACATTGAGTATCTATCTGATTCATCCGACCAGTTCTTTTTCTTTTTTCCTGTGCATCCTTATCGGCGTGGGACTGGGAGTACTTGCTATGCGTTATGCGAAAGGAGTGATCATTGTCGGAACCAGTATACTGGGTGGTGTTCTGGCAGGATTATCCATTGCAAAGATCGCAGGGCTGGCGCAGTTTCCATATGGCGTCGGTATGGCAGCGGGAATTGCGATCCTTGGTATGCTGATCCAGTTCGCCATCAACAAAGACCGATACGATGAGGAAGATGACGAAGAAGAGGATGACGACGATGGAACTCTGCCGGAGGAGACCAGGAAGCCGGCAGGAAGGGACCGTAGAGGAAACAGTCGTGAATACACCTCTGACCGTAACAGGGACGATCACAGATATACATACGAAAACCGGGCAAACGATGACCGGGAAAGCCGGGGTGAAAGACGTTCCCGCAGACCATCTGACAGAGAAGGACGCAACTCTGACAGACGAGAAAGAAATTATGCAGACAGCCGAAAAAGATCCGGAAGCGAAAGAAACAGCAAAGGCAGTTCCACTGAAAGAAGAAGCACTTCCGGAACCTCCGGCAGAAACAGAACCTCCGACAGAAATTATGCTTCGGATGACAGAAGAGGCCGCAGATACAGCCAGAGCAGCAGCACCAGGGAACGAAGGAATGCAGGAACGGGAAGCAGATCCCGCTATGCAGATCCGGAGGATCATGAAGACTATGATCGTTTTGATGAGTCGGAAAACAGGGACAGCTATGAAGATTTTGAAAAACTGCAGCAGAAAAGACGCCGGATGGATATTGAAAATATGGCGGATTTTGATGAGCAGGAAGAATATGGAAATTACAGGAATGACCCGGATCTGATGAATGATGAGGATCTGGATGAGCTTGATGAGTGGAAAGACAACTGAGAAAAATCCGAGGAGTGACAGAAATGGGAAAAGAAGCCAAAACAAACGCGATGAGAATGCTGGATCGAAAAAAAGTAAAATATGAAGCAATCGCATATGACTGTGGAGAGTTCATAGATGGGATCCACTGTGCAGACATCACAGGAGCCCCTCATGATCAGTCCTTTAAGACCCTGGTCATGGAAGGGAAAAGCGGCGGCTACTATGTGTTTGTAGTTCCGATCGAGAAAGAGGTGGACCGTAAGGCAGCCGCAAAGTCTGTAGGCGAAAAAACAGTAGATATGATCCATGTAAAGGATCTTACAAAGATCACGGGCTATATCCGCGGAGGCTGCAGCCCTCTTGGAATGAAAAAAAATTATCCGGTGGTGTTTGACCAGTCTGCCGAAAACTTTGATGAGATTTATGTAAGTGGTGGAAGAGTAGGCCTTACCCTGAAGGTACCGCTTAAAGATCTTCTGGATGTAACACAGGGCAAGCTTGCTCCGATCACCATGGAGTAAGCGCATATAAAACAGATAAAAAAACTCCCCTGACTGCCTGTAAAGGCGGAAGCAGGGGAGATTTTTTGTTACAGAAGCATGGGATTTAGTTATCCTGTGCGTCCTCTTCGTTAACCTGGAATACGTGACGCTTCTTGGCCATTTCGTCGCTGGCAAGATACTCGTCGTAAGTGGTGATCTTGTCTACCAGCTTGCCGTTAGGAAGGATCTCCATGATGCGGTTTGCAGTTGTCTGTACAAACTGGTGATCGTGTGAGGTGAAAAGGATCACTCCCGGGAATTTGATCAGTCCGTTGTTCAGTGCTGTGATAGACTCCATATCCAGATGGTTGGTTGGCTCATCCAGGATCAGGATATTGGCACCGGAGATCATCATCTTGGAAAGAAGACAGCGAACTTTTTCACCACCGGAAAGAACACGGACACGTTTTACACCATCCTCACCAGGGAAAAGCATACGGCCAAGGAATCCACGGACGTAGGTTGCGTCCTTGATCTCGGAGTACTGTGTCAGCCAGTCGGTGATAGTAAGGTCGTTATCGAATTCCTGTGTGTTATCCTTCGGGAAATATGCCTGGGAAGTGGTAACGCCCCATTTGTAATTTCCTTCATCCGGCTCCATTTCACCTGTAAGGATCTTGAAGAAGGTTGTGATGGCCTGCTCGTTGGCGCCCACAAAGGCAACCTTATCTTCACGACCAAGAGTGAAGGAAATGTCGTCCAGAACCTTTACTCCATCAATGGTCTTGGACAGATTTTCCACCATGAGGACCTCGTTTCCGATCTCACGGTTCGGGCGGAAGTCGATGTATGGATATTTACGGCTGGAAGGACGCATGTCATCCAGCTGGATCTTTTCCAGGGCACGCTTTCTGGAAGTCGCCTGCTTGGATTTGGAAGCATTGGCGCTGAAACGGGAGATGAACTCCTGGAGCTCTTTGATCTTCTCCTCTTTCTTTTTGTTGGCCTCTTTCATCTGCTTGATCAGAAGCTGGCTGGATTCAAACCAGAAGTCATAGTTTCCGGCATAAAGCTGGATCTTGCCATAATCGATATCAGCAGTATGTGTGCAGACCTTGTTCAGGAAATAACGGTCATGGGATACTACGATAACCGTATTGTCAAAATTGATCAGGAACTCCTCCAGCCATTCGATAGCAGGAAGATCCAGGTGGTTGGTCGGCTCATCAAGAAGAAGGATATCAGGATTTCCGAAAAGAGCCTGTGCAAGAAGAACCTTGACCTTCATACTACCGGTAAGGTCTGCCATCTGTGTATAGTGGAACTCAGTGTCGACTCCGAGACCGTTGAGAAGAGTAGCAGCATCGGACTCTGCTTCCCATCCGTTCATCTCTGCAAACTCACCCTCAAGCTCGCTGGCACGGATGCCATCTTCGTCTGTGAAATCTTCCTTTGCGTAAATGGCTTCTTTCTCTTTCATGATCTGATAGAGTCTTTCATTACCCATGATGACAGTATCCAGAACCGGATAAGCATCATATTTGAAGTGATCCTGCTGTAGGAAAGAAAGTCTCTGACCGGGGGTGATCACAATGTCGCCCTTGGTAGGCTCAAGCTGACCGGAAAGGATTTTGAGGAATGTAGATTTTCCTGCGCCGTTGGCGCCGATCAATCCATAACAGTTACCCTCTGTAAATTTGATGTTAACGTCTTCAAACAGCGCTTTTTTTCCAACGCGCAGTGTGATGTTATTTGCTGAAATCATATCATACCTCTTTTTTCATTAAATAAATATCGTTTCAATTACATACGAAAGCATTACAATCGTTTCCTATTGTACCGTAAACTGAAAAATTTGCAAGCTGTATTTTCCTTTTTTCGGCTAAATAAAGGAAAAACAGGGGATTACTATGAATCACAGGAAAATAATAACCTTTTATTATATAAAAAAATGGGTTATACTGTCGTATGTGGTAATGAAGTATTCCGGGGATATGGATATCCGGCTCTCTGGCACATCAGAAACACCCAGGAACGTGGCAGATCGGATGGAATGCGGAAACTATCATAAATCAGCAGCTTAGTTGAACAGAAGAGAGGTTAAAAATGTTTATCACCAGAGAAAGCGATTATGCGATGCGGGTTATCCGCGCATTGATGTGGGAGCCGCGTTTGAGCGTCAGCGAGATCTGTGAGAGGGAATCGATCACAGCACCCTTTGCATACAAGATACTGAAGAAGCTTCAGAATGCAGGGCTCGTGGAAGGATACCGCGGAGTTCATGGCGGTTACGCGCTGAAGAGAGATCCGGAAGAACTGTCATTATATGAGATATACAGTGCGATCGATCCGGATATGTCCATCATTGAGTGCCTGAACGGCACATATCAGTGTCCAAGGAACGGACAGGACGGAGTTCCCTGCCATGCACATGATGAGCTTCAGGAGATCCAGGATCAGCTGTGGACAATGCTCCGTCGGAAATCCATGAAGGATCTTTTCGGAAAAGAGGAGAAGTGATTCCCGGATGTGAGTTGGGATAAGCGTATGAGATGATAAGGAGAGCAGTTTGGAGAGGGAAAATTCCGAACAGCTCTTTTTTATTTGTGAAAAAGATAACGGCGTTTGTACAGGATAATATACAAAAAACAATGAAAGAAAATGGACATAACTGGGAATCTATGATATAATAACCAATGGAATTTTAGGCCTTCATAAGCCTAAATAATATATTTTTTAACAAACCTTTAAGGAGGAAAAAACAATGGCAAGAAAGATGAAAACCATGGATGGTAACCATGCAGCCGCTCATGCATCATACGCTTTTTCTGATGTAGCTGCTATTTACCCGATTACCCCTTCATCTGTAATGGCTGAGGCTACAGACGAGTGGGCAACTCAGGGAAGAAAGAACATCTTTGGACAGGAAGTACAGGTTACAGAGATGCAGTCTGAGGCAGGTGCAGCAGGTGCCGTTCACGGTTCTCTGGCAGCAGGTGCCCTGACTACAACCTACACAGCTTCCCAGGGTCTTCTGCTTATGATCCCGAACCTTTACAAGATCGCTGGTGAGCAGCTTCCGGGAGTTATCAACGTATCTGCCCGTGCACTTGCTTCCCACGCACTTTGTATCTTCGGAGATCATTCCGACGTTATGGCCTGTCGTCAGACTGGATGTGCAATGCTTTGTGAGTCTTCTGTACAGGAGGTTATGGACCTTACACCGGTTGCTCATCTTGCAGCGATCAAAGGAAAAGTTCCATTCATCAACTTCTTCGACGGATTCCGTACATCTCATGAGATCCAGAAGATCGAGACATGGGATTACGAAGATCTGAAGGATATGGCAGATATGGATGCGATCGCAGAGTTCCGTAACCGTGCTCTGAACCCGAACCATCCATGTCAGAGAGGTTCTGCTCAGAACCCGGATATCTTCTTCCAGGCAAGAGAGGCATGTAATCCATATTATGACGCTCTTCCGGCAGTTGTTCAGGAGTACATGGACAAAGTTAACGAGAAGATCGGAACAGACTACAAACTGTTCAACTACTACGGAGCTGCTGACGCTGAGCACATCATCGTAGCTATGGGTTCCGTAAACGATACCATCGAGGAGACCATCGATTACCTTATGGCAGCTGGCAAGAAAGTCGGTGTTGTTAAAGTTCGTCTTTACAGACCATTCTGTGCACAGGCTCTTATCGATGCAATCCCGGATACAGTTAAGCAGATCTCTGTTCTTGACAGAACAAAAGAGCCAGGAGCTCTTGGCGAGCCTCTGTATCTTGATGTTGTTGCAGCTCTTCGTGACAGCAAGTTCAGTGATGTTAAGATCTTTACAGGACGTTACGGACTTGGTTCCAAAGATACAACACCTGCACAGATCGTAGCAGTATATGAGAACACTGAGAAAGAGAAATTCACAATCGGTATCGTGGATGATGTTACAAACCTTTCTCTTGAGACAGGTGCACCACTTGTTACAACACCAGAGGGAACAACAAACTGCAAGTTCTGGGGACTTGGAGCTGATGGTACTGTAGGTGCTAACAAGAACTCCATCAAGATCATCGGTGACAATACAGACATGTACGCTCAGGCTTACTTCGATTATGACTCCAAGAAGTCCGGCGGTGTTACAATGTCTCACCTTCGTTTCGGTAAGAAACCGATCAAATCCACATACCTGATCCACAAAGCAAACTTCGTCGCATGTCATAATCCGTCCTATGTTAATAAATATAACATGGTACAGGAGCTTGTTGACGGAGGTACATTCCTTCTGAACTGTGCTTGGGATATGGAAGGACTTGAGAAACATCTTCCAGGACAGGTTAAAGCTTTCATCGCTAACCACAATATCAAATTCTACACCATCGATGGTGTTAAGATTGGTATTGAGACTGGCATGGGACCAACACGTATCAACACAATCCTTCAGTCCGCATTCTTCAAACTTACAGGAATCATTCCTGAGGAGCAGGCTATCGAGCTTATGAAAGCTGCTGCTAAAGCTACTTACGGACGTAAAGGTGATGACGTTGTTAAGAAGAACTGGGCAGCTATCGATGCCGGTGCTAAACAGATCGTAGAGGTTCAGGTTCCGGAGAGCTGGAAGAACGCTGAGGACGAGGGACTCTTCATGTCTCACGCATCCCACGGTGCTCAGGAAGCTCAGGACTTCGTAAACAACATCCAGTGCAAGATCAATGCTCAGGAAGGTAACAGCCTCCCAGTATCTGCATTCAAGGATTATGTAGATGGTACAACACCATCCGGAACAGCTGCATATGAGAAACGTGGTATCGCAGTTAACGTTCCTGTATGGGTTCCGGACAACTGTATCCAGTGTAACCGCTGTGCATATGTCTGCCCGCATGCTGCAATCCGTCCGGTTGCTATGACAGCAGATGAGACAGCTAACGCTCCAGAGGGAATCAAGACACTTCCTCTTACAGGAATGAAAGACTATACATTCACAATGACTGTATCCGCTCTTGACTGTACAGGATGTGGTTCCTGCGCAAATGTCTGCCCAGGAAAGAAAGGCAACAAAGCTCTTGAGATGGCTCCGCTTGAAGCTAACACAGAAGAGCAGAAATTCTTCGATTACGGTGTAACACTTCCTCAGAAGGAAGACGTTATCGCTAAATATAAAGAGACAACTGTAAAAGGCAGCCAGTTCAAACAGCCGCTCCTTGAGTTCTCCGGCGCTTGTGCAGGTTGTGGTGAGACACCATACGCTAAGCTGATCACACAGCTCTTTGGTGACAGAATGTACATTGCAAATGCTACAGGATGTTCCTCTATCTGGGGTAACTCTTCACCATCTACACCATACACAACAAACGCTAAGGGACAGGGCCCTGCATGGTCAAACTCTCTGTTCGAGGATAACGCAGAGTTCGGTTATGGTATGCTTCTTGCACAGCGTGCGATCCGTGGCGGTCTGAAAGAGAAGATCGAAGACCTTGTAGCTAACGGAACAAACGAGGATGTTAAGGCAGCTGGTCAGGAATGGCTGGATACTTATGCTGTAGGCGCAACAAATGGTGCAGCTACAGAGAAACTCGTTGCAGCTCTTGAGGCTTGCGGATGTGACAAGGCTAACGAGATCCTTGCACAGAAAGACTTCCTCTCCAAGAAATCCCAGTGGATCTTCGGTGGTGACGGATGGGCTTACGATATCGGATTCGGTGGTGTTGACCATGTTCTTGCAAGCGGACGTGACATCAACGTTATGGTATTCGATACAGAGGTTTACTCCAACACAGGCGGACAGTCTTCCAAATCTACACCGACAGGTGCGATCGCTCAGTTCGCAGCAGGCGGAAAAGAGACTAAGAAGAAAGATATGGCATCTATCGCAATGAGCTATGGCTATGTATATGTAGCACAGATTTCCATGGGTGCTGACTTCAACCAGACTGTAAAAGCAATCGCAGAGGCAGAGGCATATCCGGGACCATCCCTGATCATCGCTTACGCTCCATGTATCAACCATGGTATCAAGAAAGGTATGAGCAAAGCTCAGACAGAGGAAGAGCTTGCAGTTAAGTGCGGATACTGGCACAACTTCAGATTCAACCCGGCTGCTGAGAACAAGTTCAGCCTTGATTCCAAGACACCGGATATGGAGAACTATATGGACTTCCTGAACGGTGAGGTTCGTTACAATTCTCTGCAGCGTCAGAATCCTGAGAAAGCTGCAAGACTGTTTGCTAAGAACGAGTCTGAGGCTCAGGCTAGATATGAGTATCTGCAGAAACTTATCACTCTTTACGGAGCAGATAAGAAAGAAGACTAATTATTGATCAATAGTTACTGTTTATACAGTGTGCTTGCTGATTAAGCATTAGGTGACAGGCCTGCGGTGTTTAGCGCACCGCAGGCCTTTTTTCATATACAGGAGAGACATATATGAAGAGAATTTTTTCGAAGGAGAAATCCCGGAAAGAGAAAAAAGCAGATTTTTATATTCTGTATACGATTGTTTTTGCGGCGATCTCGCTGTTTATTTACAGTTGTTTTTATTTCAATGGAAAATCCCTGATCTGGAGTCATGACGGTGTTCCGCAGCACATCAATGCATTGGCTTATTATGGAAAATATCTGCGGAATGTTCTGCAGACGCTGGTGACGGAGCATAAGCTTTCCCTTCCTATGTGGGATATGCATATCGGATACGGTTCCGATATCCTTACAACACTTCATTATTATGCGATCGGTGATCCGCTGACCTTACTGTCCGTTTTTGTACCGGAAAAAGACACAGAGATCTTATATGAGATTCTGATCTTTCTCCGCATTTATCTGGCGGGTATCACATTCAGCATTTACTGCTTTTACCGCAAGAATCCCAAACAGGCCACATTTCTTGGAAGCCTTGTTTATATTTTTGCAGGATGGACCATTTATGCGTCCATGAAGCACCCATATTTTTCCAATCCCATGATCTATCTGCCGCTGGTCCTTATGGGAATTGAAAAGATTTACAAAAAAGAAAAGCCATACCTTTTTATCTGTGCGACGGCTGTAGCGGCAATGTCTAATTTTTATTTCTTTTATATGATCAGTATCTTTATGGTGCTGTATGCAGCTTTCCGGTATTTTGGAATATTCCGCAAGCGTTCAGTAAAAGATGTATTTCAGTGGTTCCTGAAATTTGCTGTCTTTTATCTGGTCGCACTTATGATCGCTGCACTGATTTTTTTACCTGTGGTCATGACTCTGTTTGGAACAGAGCGCTTTCAGGCGCAGAACTATGTGCCGCTGTTATATGACCGCATTTACTACGAAAAATATCTCGGCTGCCTGATCGGCGAAAATATGATCCAGTGGGGAGTTGCTGGATATTCCGCAGTTGCAATGGCAGGCGTGTTTGTGATCTTTTCCAAAAAGAAAAAATATACGGGACTGAAGCTGGGCTTTGTGCTTCTGAATCTGTTTTTGCTGATCCCCTTTGCAGGTCATGTACTGAATGGATTTTCATACGTGTCCAACCGATGGATCTGGGCGTATGGAATGCTGATCGCATATATCCTGGTACAGGCATATCCGGAACTGTTTACGCTGGGCATCAGGGAAAAACGACGGATATTTGTGATGCTGCTGATATATGGCGTGCTGGCACTGTTTTCAGAATCCGCCCGTACGGAACGCAATATCATGGCACTGATGATGCTGGTCCTGGCTGTGTTTACAGTGGTTTCCTACGGAAACGTATTTACACAGGGAAAGTATCTCTGTGGAATGATCGTGGCCGTGCTTGTGACAAGCATCCTTCTGAATGTTTCATACCAGTATTCTTACGAAAAAGATTATCTGTCAGAATTTGAGGAAAAGGATCAGGCGCTGGAGAAGCTTCAGTCCGGACCGGACAAAGCGATCCGGTCAATGGACGATTCAGCGGTTACCAGATATGACCAGTACAAAACGGGCTCTTATGTAAACACTGCCATGTATATGGGAACCAACAGTACTTCCTATTATTTCAGTGTGGCCAATGGAAATATCAGCCGTTTCTTTGATGAGATGTATCTGAATACCCCCTGGGATTATCATTATAGCAGCCTGGACGGACGGAGTATCCTGGATCGTCTTGCCTCGGTGAAATATTTTGCCATCAAAAAAAGCGGATATGGGTATCTGCCATACGGCTATGACAGTGAAGCAGAAGTCACAAAAAAATACAGGATCTACGAAGACGAGGATTCCCTTCCTCTTGGTTATACCTATGATTCCTGGATCCCCAGAGAAAACTATGAAAAGCTTTCTGTGACCGAAAAGCAGCAGGCGCTCCTGCAGGGGGCAGTCCTTGAGGACAGCAGTCTTCCTGAGACAGACCTCACCTTTGATGATAAGAAAGCAGATTTTACACTGGAAGCAGGAAAAGGCTGTAAGATCAAAGACGGAAAGATCATTGTGGCCAAAGAAGGAGCAACCGTACAGATCGGATATCAGGGAGAGCCGGAGGCTGAGGTTTATCTTGTGGCAAAAAATCTGGATTTTAATGCCTATTCTCCACGTGCAGTGGTCAGTGATAAAAAATGGGATTCCATGACAGAATATGAGAAGAATACCGTGCGTTATGAAGACAATAACTGGCGCTACTGGAAAGAAAGCAAGGAATCAGCAGTGGATGTTTCGTTGGGCTCCGTGGACAAGACTATCCGGATTTTTACAGATAAATACAACGGCTATAGCGGAAGACATAATTTTCTTCTGAATATGGGATATAAAAACTATTCTGCAGGAACTATGACACTGACATTCTCCATGCCGGGAGAATATACCTTTGATGATCTGTATGTGGTATGTCAGCCCATGGCTTCTGTTGAAGAACAGACAGAGGAGCTTGGAAAAGAAAGTCTTCAGAATATTAAAACGGAGACAAATTGCATTCGTGGAGATATCACAACCACTTCCGATAAGATCCTGGTATTTTCCATTCCATACAGCGCAGGCTTTACCGCCTATGTAGATGGAGAAAAAACAGAACTTGTGCAGGCAAACAGTATGTATATGGGGCTGGAATTAAAAAAAGGCAGGCATACGATCGCACTCAGATATTGTACACCGTATATTGTGCCCGGAATGATACTGACGGTGATCGGCCTGATCCTGTTTGCCGGGATCGTGATATCTTACCGGCGCCAAGGAAAACAAAAAGAAAGGGGAAAACAGGAGAAATGAGCCGATTATCGGTAGTTTTGCCTGCCTGTAATGAGGAACCGATGGTGGAGAAAACCTGCCGGACTCTCAGAGAGCTCCTGGGGCAGGCCGGGATCCGTTATGAACTGGTCCTAGTAGATGACGGTTCCTCTGACGGGACCTGGGCAGCGATAGAAAAAGTATCAGGAGAAGATAAAAATGTGACAGGTGTGCATTTTTCCAGAAATTTCGGGAAAGAAGCAGCAATTGTGGCCGGCCTTGCACAGGCATGCGGAGATGCGGTGGCTGTGATGGACTGTGACCTGCAGCATCCGCCGGAAATCCTTTTGGAAATGTATCGGCTCTGGGAGCAGGGCTACGAGGTTGTGGAGGGCATCAAGAAAAACCGGGGAAAAGAAACTCTTTTTCACAGAAAAAGTGCCGGATTTTTCTATCGGATCATGTCCCGTGCCACCGGCTTTGATATGGAAAACGCTTCCGATTTCAAGCTGCTGGACAGGAAAGCGGTGGAGAGTGTTCTCGCCATGCCTGAGCGCAGCATGTTTTTCCGGGCGGCATCATCCTGGATAGGCTTCAAAAGCATCTCCGTACCTTTTGAGGTGCAGGAGCGTGAGGCCGGAGAATCCAAATGGTCTGCAGGAACGCTGATCAGCTATGCGTTTCGGAATATCGTGGCATTTACAACACTTCCGCTGCAGTTTGTAACAGCCGGTGCTGTGGGCTGCTTTGGGTGCTCCCTGCTCCTTCTGGTTTATTCTCTGGTCCGGTATTTTTCCGGGCATGCGGTGGAAGGCTATACCACACTTCTGATCGTGATGCTCTTTATCGGAAGTGCTGTGATGATGAGCCTTGGGATCATCGGATATTATATCGCCAGGATCTATGAGGAAGTAAAACGTCGTCCAAGATATATCGTATCAAAGATCATACGAGGAGGAGATACCAATGAAAAAGTGGATCCTTAAATTCTATGAAAATGATGTGATCCGTTATATTTTCTGGGGTGGTTGTACGACTCTCGTAAATCTGTTAAGCTTTTATATCATGAGGGCAATGGGAATTCCGCTGATGAGTGCCAACATCATATCGATCATCCTGGCGATCCTGTTTGCCTATGTTGTGAATTCCAGATTTGTATTTCATGACCGCTGTGAAACATGGAGGGATCATATACCGCCCTTTCTGAAATTTATAAGTGCCCGTCTGGTGACCATGGTCATTGAGGTAGGTGGCGTATGGCTTCTGGCGGAGATCCTGGGATTCCGGGATATGTTTGCAAAATTCTGCACACAATTTATCGTGCTGGCGTTGAATTATATCTTTAGTAAATTTATTATTTTTACCACAGGTAAAAGGATTGGAGGTAGCAAATGATAACTTTGGATGAGGCAGTGAAGAAAGTCCGCCCTCTGGATGAAAAGGCTATGGAGGGGGCGAGAAAGAGATGGGACAGTATTGCAAAGCCCCTGCATTCTCTGGGAGAGCTGGAGAATATGCTGACACAGATCGCCGGTATCACAGGTACACCGGAGGTACGTGTGGAAAAAAAAGCAGTGGTTGCCATGTGCGCGGATAACGGAGTTGTAGAGGAGGGGGTGACCCAGACCGGACAGGAAGTGACGGCTGTTGTGGCTGAGAATTTTCTGGAAGGGACTACTACCTGCTGTGTGATGTGCCGTCAGTGTGGAGCAGAGCTTTTTCCTGTAGATGTGGGAATGGTCACAGATACAAAGGTCCGTACAGATCTTAAGGTTGCTTATGGGACCAGAAATATGACCAGAGAGCCGGCAATGACAAGAGATCAGGCGATCCGTGGCATCGAAGCCGGAATTGCCATGGCAGAGGAGCTGAAGGAAAAAGGCTATCAGGTTCTTGCAACCGGCGAGATGGGCATCGGAAATACTACCACCAGCAGTGCGGTAGCAGCTGTGCTTCTCGGAAAACCGGTGGAAGATATGACCGGACGTGGTGCCGGATTGACCAGTGAAGGGCTTGTACGGAAGATCAATGCGATCAAAAAGGCGATCGCCCTGAATAATCCGGATCGTTCAGATGCCATTGACGTCCTGGCAAAGGTAGGTGGACTGGATATTGCAGGAATGGCAGGAGTATTCATTGGAGGAGCAGCACTTGGAATGCCGGTTGTCATGGACGGATTTATTTCCTGCGTATCTGCACTGATCGCAATAAAGATCTGCCCGCAGGTAAGTGATCATATCCTTGCGTCTCATGTATCCAAAGAGCCTGCAGCACAGCTGATCCTGAAGGAGCTTGGCAAGGAAGCGATCATCCACGCAGGCATGTGCCTGGGCGAGGGAACCGGAGCTGTGGCACTGTTTCCGATGATGGATCTGTCCTGTGCAGTATATAATTCCATGAGTACCTTTGGTGATATCAATGTAGAACAGTACGAGGAGCTGAAATAATATGCTGGTTGTTGTAACAGGAGGCAGCGGAAGCGGAAAATCTGCTTTTGCGGAAGAAACCGTACTTTCCTTTGGCGAAGCCAGAAGGATCTATATCGCCACCATGCAGGCTTTTGACGAAGAAAGCCACAGGCGCATCCGCAGACACCGGCACATGCGTGCAGGAAAAGGCTTCGAGACAATTGAAAGATATACAGAGTTGGATGAGCTGCTCATCCCGAAGGACTGCGTGGTCCTTCTGGAGTGCATGTCCAATCTGGTTGCAAATGAGATGTTCCGGGAAGGCGGCTTCCACCCGGAGGTGGCAGAAAAGATCACAGAAGGAGTGAAAAATCTTCTTTCCCAGGCAAAGCATGTGGTGATCGTCACCAACGAGATCTTTTCAGACGGGATCCTCTACGAGGAAGAATCAGAACAGTATAAAAAAGAACTGGGACAGATCAACCAGAAGCTGGCAGAGATGGCAGAAGAGGTTGTGGAAGTCGTATACGGGATCCCTGTATGGCATAAAGGAGGAAAGGAAGCATGAAAAGTTTATGGAACAGTTTTAAGGCAGCCTTTGCCATGTTTTCAAAGATCCCCATGCCCATGGTGGACTGGAAGAAGGAAAACATAAAATTTATGATGTGCTTTTTCCCCTTTGTGGGTACTGCCATCGGCATCCTGACCTGGCTTGCAGGAGGGGTCCTCGGTGTACACGTAGCTCTGGAGCCATTTTTTCTTGCTGTGATCCTTACTGTGATCCCGGTATTTGTTACCGGCGGCATTCATGTAGACGGGCTTCTGGACACGTCAGATGCATTAAGCTCCTGGCAGGAACGCACAAGGAGGCTGGAGATCCTGAAGGATTCCCATGCAGGTGCATTTGCCATTATCACAGCCTGTGTATATTTTATCCTCTGGCTGGGAGCCTGGGATCAGCTCCTTGGAAATTATAACGGGATCTGTATCATGAGCCTGGGCTTTATGATGTCCAGATGTCTTTCCGGGATCGGTGTGATCACATTTCCCAAGGCAAGGACAGACGGGACTGTGGCAGAATTTTCCAGAAATGCGTCAGAGATCGCAGTGCGAAATGTTCTTATCACGATGTTTGTGATCCTTGCAGCGCTGATGATATGGGTAGATCCGGTCCTGGGTGTTCTGGCAGCTGTCAGCGCACTTCTGGTATTCTGGTGGTATCACCATATGGCTTTGAAATATTTTGGAGGGACCACAGGTGATCTTTCCGGATTTTTCCTCTGCATCTGCGAGGTCGTGATGGCACTGGTGCTTGCTCTTGGTGGCACGTTTAATCTGTAATGAAGATTTAGGATGAGGTAAAAAAGATATGGAAATGATAATCGGAGGCGCATATCAGGGAAAAGCTGCCTATGCAAAAGCACAGTTCCCGGATGTGGACTGGAAATTCGGAGGAGAGATCACAGAAGAGGAGCTTCTGAAGGCAGCGGGTGTTCTGGGATTTCAGGAATACATAAGAAAAGCTCTGAAGGCAGGAGAAGATCTCACTGGCCTGGCAGAAAAGCTGGCACAGCAGGATCCGGATGTGATCCTGGTCAGCGAGGAGGTAGGTTACGGGATCGTTCCGGCGGATGCTTTTGAACGGCAGTACCGAGAAGCTGTTGGCCGGGTGTGCACTGTACTGGCTGCAAAAAGCAGAAGGGTCACAAGAGTGGTATGCGGGATCGGGACGGTGCTGAAGGATGATTAGATTATATCTGATACGACACGGACAGACACCCGGAAATAAGCTTCAGCGTTATATCGGAACAACGGATGAACCGCTGAGCACGGAGGGAAAGGAATTTTTGGAAAAGCTGACCTATCCCATGCCGGAGGCCCTTTATGTAAGTCCGCTCTGCCGCTGTGTGGAAACTGCGGGAATCCTTTTTCCGGGAAAAAGCTTTCATATCATCGAAGAGCTTTCCGAGTGTGATTTTGGAGAGTTTGAGAATAAAAATTATAAAGAGCTTTCCGGAAATCAGGATTATCAGAGGTGGATCGACAGCAATGGAACGCTTCCTTTTCCGGGAGGAGAAAGTCGAGAAGCGTTTAAGTGCCGGAGCCTTACAGGATTTCAGAAGGCTGTCACACAGTGTATCCGTAACAACATAAAGACAGCGGCTCTTGTGATACATGGCGGTACGATCATGAACATTATGGAAGAATATGCGGACAGACCCAGGGCTTTTTATGAATGGCATGTAAAAAACGGCGGCGGTTATCTGGCAGAGCTGGAGCCTGCGCTGTGGCAGAAGGGACGGAGAGAGCTCTGTGTCCGTGAAGCATATATGGAGGGTTAAGTTATGAATGAGCAGAAGATCAGCTGGAAACGCAGCGACTTGAAATGGCGTGGAAAACAGGCATTCAAAAAAAATTATTGGTCAGCAGTGCTGGTAAGTCTGGTGCTGGCTATTGTGATGGCAACCGGCGGAAGCGGTGCGGCCACAGGCAGTGCCGGAAATGTGGTAAGTCCGGACTACGGTGTTACAACGTATCGTTTGGGTACGGATATCAATGGTGTTACTTCTTATGTCAGCCATGTATTTCGCTCCCCACTTGCAGTGCTTTTTGCACTTCTGAGTGCCAGTGCCGTGGTAGTTGTAGCTCTGATCGGAATCCTTTTTCATTTCTTTGTGGGAAATGTTTTGGAGGTAGGCGGAAGAGATTTTTACATTGAGAACCTTTATTCTGTACCCGGGCCCGGAAAGCTCCTCAGTGTATTTCGTTCCGGGAATTACGGTAATATCGTAAAAACCATGTTTTTACGGGACCTGTATCTTGTATTGTGGACGCTGCTTTTTATTCTTCCCGGAGTGGTAAAATCCTACGAATATAAGATGATCCCTTATCTTCTTGCGGAATATCCGGATATGAGCACAAAGGAAGTGTTTGCAAAAAGCCGTGAGATGATGAACGGACAGAAGATGGATACCTTTATCCTGGATCTTTCCTTTATTCCCTGGTCTGTCCTTTCGGCAATTACGGCCGGGATCGCGGGACTCTTTTATGTATCCCCGTATAAGGATGCAACCTATGCGGAGCTTTATGATACTCTTGCGGCAGGAATGCTGGGAAACGGACAGCAGGTGTATGAAGATGAAAACAGCGGCATTTACTGATAAAATGATCCTTGTGAGAGGTGGCGGAGATCTGGCTACAGGAGTGATCCACAAGCTTCATCAGAGTGGCTATCAGGTCCTGATTCTGGAATGTGACCGTCCAAGTGCCATCCGCCGTCATGTGGCCTTCTGTGAAGCTGTTTATGACGGAACTGCAGAGGTAGAAGGCGTTGTGTGCAGGAGGATCACGGAGAACGATATCCGGACCCAGTGCAGAAAATGTTGGGCACAGGGAGAGATCCCCCTTCTGACAGATACCCATGGAAAACATATCCGCGAACTGGAGCCGGAGGCAGTGATCGATGCCATCCTTGCAAAAAAGAATCTTGGGACCAGCAGGGATATGGCACCACTGACTGTGGGACTTGGCCCGGGCTTTACCGCAGGGGAGGATGTGGATTACGTGATCGAGACCATGCGCGGCCATAACCTGGGAAGGATCATAAAAAAAGGCAGTGCCCTGCCGAATACCGGAGTGCCGGGACTGATCGCAGGGATCGGAAAGGAACGTGTGATCCATTCACCGGCAGCCGGTAACATGAAAAACATCTGTCAGATCGCAGATCTTGTTGAAAAAGACCAGGTGATCGCCATGGTAGGTGATACGCCGGTGAAGGCTACCATTTCCGGCGTGATCCGGGGACTGATCCGGGACGGCTACCCTGTTTTTGAGGGAATGAAGATCGCGGACATCGACCCAAGGGCAGAACAGAAGAAAAACTGTTTTACGATCTCAGACAAGGCGAGGTGTATCGCAGGGGGAGTACTGGAGGTGCTGCTTTCCTGCGGAGTGCTTCCGGGAACAGAGAAAGCTGTGAGGAATGAGAATCTGTGACCGATACAGAGCCTGGTGCCCCTGAAAGAAGTTAGAAGATAAATGGAGTGTGTCATGAAGAAAAATGAAAAAGCGCTTACTGTGGCATTCACAGGAGGCGGCGGAAAGACCAGTCTGATCCTTGGACTGGCAGAAATATTTTCCGGACAGGGAAAACGTGTGATCGTGACCACAACCACGCATATGGCATGGGAGCCGGAACGTCCTTTTGCGGAGGCAGAGGACATTCCGGGAGCATGCCGGCTTATAGAACAATACGGATACGTCATCGCGGCTCATCACAAGGCCGGGCAGCCAAAGATTTCCGGCCCTGAAAAGGAGATCCTGGAAAAGCTGCCCGGCTTTTGTGATCTTCTTCTTGTGGAAGCTGACGGATCCAGGCGCCGACCCCTTAAAGTGCCGGCTGTTCATGAGCCGGTGATCCCTTCTTTTGCAGATATGGTAGTAGGAGTGATCGGTCTTGACTGCATCGGCAAAAGGATCTGTGATACGGCACATCGTCCGGATGATGTGGCGGGATTTCTGGGAAAGCGTACAGATGAGCCTGTGACATGGATGGATGTGTGGAAGATCATCCGGTCTGAAGACGGATTGCAAAAAGGCGTGGACGGGCGAAGATTTCTTGCGTATCTGAACAAGGCAGATACTCTGGAGGATCCTTGTGTGGTGGAGGAGCTTATGGCACAAGGTCAGGAGTCTGGGATCATGGTGATCTGCGGAAGCCTGCAGAGAAGTGTAAACAGCTAGTACAGCGAAAATTAAGTTTCTGCTATATTGACGCAGCAGATGAAAAATCAGGCAAGTCAATATGGCGGTTACTTAATATTCGCTGTACTAGAATCGAAAGGAAGTGGAGCGGTGATATGAAACTGGGACTGATCATGCTGGCAGCAGGAAACAGCCGGCGGTTTGGAAGCAATAAGCTGCTGTACGGGATAGACGGAATGCCGATGTACAGGCATATCCTCCTGGAGCTGAAAAAAGTGAAAGCAGCACTGGAGGAACAGGGGCACAGGTGTGAGATCACAGTTGTCACACAGTATGAGGAGATCGCGCAGGAAGCAGAGAAGCTCGGCGCGAGGTTTCTTTATAATCTGCATCCGGATGAGGGGATATCTTCCTCATTGAAGATTGGGCTGCGGGTCAACCGGGAGATGGATGCTTGTTTGTTTACGGTGGCAGATCAGCCGTGGTTGCGGTGGGAGACGGTTTTTGGACTGGTGGATGTGTTTTTGAGAGATGGGAAAGGAATCGCCTGTGTGGAGCATGATGGGAAGACCGGGAATCCCTGTGTTTTTTCGAAGAAGTATTATGGGGAGCTGATGGAGCTTTCCGGTGATGTTGGAGGGAAGAGGGTGGTTGTGGCACATCGGGGGGATGTGGCTGTGATGAAGGTGGAGGATGGACGGGAGATGGTGGATGTGGATTTTTCGGACGGACGCCGGTGAGGTACCGTCTGGTTTGTGCTGGGGCTTCGTCGGGGGCTGGCTTCTAAGGCGCCGGAAATCTGCTAAAACCGCTGAAAAAAATCCAGAACTCGCTCCTGCGTCGCTCAAACAGCTGGATTTTTTCCAGCAACGCAGATTCCCACCGCCTAAGAAGCGCACCCCTCCTGCAGAGCCAGCCCAAACCAGACGCTACCTCGCCGGCTGACGTGCGAAGGAGTGGAGGGCTAGAGTGAAGGCGTGAGTTTAAAGAATATAGCGAAAAGAGTTGCTGACGCGCGAAAGGGGAGATAGGCTAGAGTGAAAGTGTGAAGTTTGTAGAAGCAGAGCATCGATGATGAAAGCACCGGCTGATGTGTGAAATCACCGTGTCTGAGACAATTTTCACTTATACAAAAGCCAGCAGGGAACCGCCCTGGCGTAGTGGGATGTTCTGCAGAAGCCGCAGCACCTTAGAAGCCAGCGGACGACGAAGCCCTTCCCGCTACGCCAGGGCGGTTCCCTGCGTACGTTCGTTATTATAATATAGATATTTCCTACATAAAGTGATTCTTAGCCGCTTCTTCCTCAGCCAGACGAACCGTCTCACCGGAAGGATTGGAGATCACTGCTGAAGCTACGATCTCACAAGGCGGGTTTCCCTTTACACTGTCAATGGCAGCTGTAACGGCAGAAACATCACCGGTCAGAAAAACAGTGGCATGTCCACCACACTTTGTCTGCCAGGTAAGAAAAGAAACATCAGAAGTCTTCAGCATCTGGTCGATCACCAGGATTGCATTACTGCTGCCAACAACCTCAACTAAACCAAAAGCACCATAATTCATAAATCCGTCGCCCCCTTTATTTATTGATCGTCATCTTCAGTGCAATCTCAGTATCCTCAGAAGGAGAAGCGATCACAGTATGAGAAACAACCTTACCAAGAGGTTTGGCTGCCTCCAGCGCAACCTCCATAGCTGCATTAACGTCAGAAACAGAACCACGCATCTTGACACAGGCGCCACTCTTCAGACGGTTACGCTCAACACTTTGGATCCTGACATTGGCTGCTTTGGAAGCAGCATCAAGAGCAACAAAACAGGCAACCAGGTTATCAAGCTCAAAAACACCTACAGCCATGCCCTTATAATTATTATCCATAAAAATACCTCCATGCGGAACAGATTCCCAGTGATGTGGTTTTTTGACCGATTTTACGTGGAATCATTACCGTTTTTATGGCTTTATTATAACTTTTTTAGACAAAAATAGCAAGAAATAAATACACGGATAATCAGATAGTTACTGGCCATTCCGTTTTCAGCAACATGCTTCGCGATGTACAGAATTTATGCTGATCGCATAAGTTCGCGCGGTATGTCTCGGGTTTTCTGTGATCTTCGCTCACAAAAAACAGTTTGCGGGATATTACAGTGAACAAACAGTAACGTCTGATATTTCCACAGCAGCCTTACAGGGAAATATTTACTTTGCATATCAGATATAGTATTATTTACAATAGTAAAAAAGCAGGAAGGTGTAAAGAAATGCAGACACATCAAACAGACTTTTCAACAGGAAATGTCTATCGTAACATTATGGAGGTAGCTGTGCCGATGATCATTGCACAGATCCTGAACCTCCTTTACAACATTGTGGATCGGATCTATATCGGAAGGATTCCCGAGATCGGAGCCACCGCACTGACAGGAGTGGGACTATGTTTTCCCATTATCACCCTGATCACCGCATTTACCTATCTTTTTGGAAATGGAGGAGCACCGCTTTGCTCCATGGAACGGGGAAGAGGAAACAGGGAAGAAGCAGAAATGCTCATGGGAAACACCTTTGTGATGCTGCTCGGCACAGGAGTGATCCTGACAGCCATCGGCCTTATCTTTTACAGACCGATCCTCTATGTGTTTGGCGCCAGTGATGTAACCTTTTCCTATGCGGCAGATTACATAAGGATTTATCTTCTGGGAACCCTGTTTGTGATGCTCACTCTGGGAATGAACCCGTTTATCAATAGCCAGGGCTTTGGAAACACAGGGATGCTCACGATCCTGATCGGTGCAGTACTGAACATCCTTCTGGATCCTCTGTTTATCTTTGGATTGCACATGGGAGTTCGGGGAGCGGCTTTGGCGACCATTATTTCCCAGCTCTGTTCCGCCATCTGGGTCTTACGCTTCCTTACAGGAAAAAAGGCGATCCTGAACCTGAAAAAAAGCGCCATGAAGATTTCCTGGAAAAGAGTGGGCAGTATCGTAAGTCTTGGTATGTCCAGCTTTTTTATGGCATTTACAAGCAGTCTTGTGCAGGTGGTGTGCAATGCCACACTCCAGACCTGGGGCGGTGATATCTACGTTGGTGTCATGACAGTTTTAAATTCTGTCCGTGATATTTTTACTATGCCGGTCCAAGGGCTTACCGCAGGGGCTTCTCCGGTCATGAGCTTTAATTACGGAGAAAAAGCTTACGACAGAGTCAAAAAAGCAATTAAATTTATTACAGCTGTCTGTGTGATCTATACCCTGGCTGGCTGGGGGATCCTGAAGCTGCTTCCGGAATTTTTTATCCGGATCTTTAACAGCAATCCCGGGCTTCTGGAAAAGGGAGTTTCCGCCCTTCATATTTACTTTTTCGGCTTCTGCTTTATGGCATTGCAGTTTACCGGACAAAGTGTGTTCGTAGCACTGGGAAAGGCAAAAAAAGCCACCTTTTTCTCTCTGTTCCGAAAGGTAGTGATCGTAGTGCCGCTGACGGTCCTGCTGCCTCATGTGAATGGCCTGGGAACAGACGGCGTGTTCTGGGCGGAACCGGTTTCCAACCTTGTAGGCGGCTGTGCATGCTTTTTCACCATGCTGGCAACAGTACTGCCGGAGCTGAACAAACGTAAGGCATAAGACGGGCCGCGCGAATTTATGCGATTAGCATAAATTCTGTGCATCGCGAAGTGTGTTACTGAGAACGGAGTGAACAGTGACTTTAAACGGGCCGGATAAGGGTTTGCGGGAAATTTTGATATGTGTTAGAATGGACGGGATGATTTGAAAGTCCGGCGTATAGCCGGACAGGAATGAGAGGAAAATATAATGGCTTTATTTCAGGCATTTCGGGCAGTAAGACCTGCTTCGGAAAAAGCAGAAAAGGTGGCTGCACTTCCCTATGACGTAGTCAGCAGAGAGGAAGCGCGAGAGATCGGGGAAAAAAATTCGGAATCTTTTCTCCATATAGACCGTGCGGAGATGGATCTGGATCCGGAAACTGATCTTTATGATCCGATGGTTTATCAGAAGGCAAGGGAAAATCTGGATCGTTTCCAGAAAGAAGGGATCCTGATCCAGGATGAGAAACCGAACTATTATCTGTATGAACTGATCCGTAAGGGAAGATCCCAGACCGGGATCGTAGGTGTCAGTTCCATTGATGATTACATGAATGGTGTGATCAAAAAGCATGAGCTTACAAGAGAGGATAAGGAGCAGGACCGCATCCGTCATGTGGATGTCTGTGATGCCAACACAGGCCCTATTTTTCTGGCGTGCAGATATCCGGCAGAGCTTCTTACTCTTATGGAAGAATGGAAAAATGCACATGTTCCTGTGTATGATTTTACTTCCGATGACGAGATCACACATCGTGTATGGGTCGTAGATGAGGAAGAAAAGATCCGGACTATACATAGTCTTTTTGGCGGAATCTCCTCTATCTATATTGCTGATGGTCACCACAGAGCAGCCTCCGCAGTAAAGGTTGGACAGAAGAGAAGAGCGGAGCATCCGGACTACACCGGAAAAGAAGAATTTAACTTTTTCCTGTCAGTGGTATTTCCGTATGACCAGCTGACCATCCTTCCGTATCACAGGATCGTAAAGGATATCAAGGGTATGGAACCCAAAGCCTTTATCGGAAGCATGAAGTTTAATTTTGAGCTGATGGCAATGCCGGGATTTCCATGTAAACCGGTGGAGAAACACTGCTTCGGGCTGTATGTAGACGGAGAATGGTTCCATCTGAAGGCATATCCGGATATCTATGCGGGTAAAGACAGCGTAGGTCAGCTGGATGTGTCTATTCTTCAGGATAAGGTCCTGGGTCCGGTTCTGGGGATCAGTGACCCGCGTACCGATGAGAGGATCCGCTTTATGGGAGGAAACCACAGACTGAAGGATCTGGCAGCAGCTGCAGATGAGACAGGAGGAGCTGCCTTTGCCATGTATCCTACATCCATGGAGGAGCTGATGACGATCGCAGACGAGGGTAAGCTTATGCCGCCAAAGAGCACCTGGTTTGAACCGAAGCTCCGCAGTGGTCTTTTTATCCATAAGCTTTCAGACTGATGCCGGAGGCTTTATGGATTTTTTATAAAATGGTCAGGAAAATCTTAGGAAATCACTACAGATTGCTCACATTTGTCCGGTAAGATACAAGTATATTCTGAGCAAATGCGAAAGAGGGGTTTTCATGACAAACGAACAGTATTACGATTGCATCCAGCCATATCAGAACGCATGTCAGATCATGCGCGCCAAGCTTGAGGTGCTCAACGGAAGCCTGTATCAGAAGTCTTCCGTATCTCCGATCCACAATATCCAGGAACGGATCAAATCCAAGAAGAGCATCGAAAAGAAGCTGGAGAAGCTGGGACATTCGGACAGTGTGCAGAACGCCAAGGATCATCTCCGGGATATCGCCGGGATCCGTGTGATCTGCTACTTTATCGATGATATATATAATCTTGTAAATGCGCTGAAGCGGCAGAGTGAGCTGATCTTTATCAGGGAAAAGGATTACATACAGAATCCCAAGCCTAACGGATACCGCAGCTTTCACGTGATCATTGCAGTTCCGGTGTATTATCTGGATACCATGGAGTATTTTCCGGTGGAGATCCAGCTGAGGACGATGACCATGGATCTCTGGGCAAGTATGGAGCACCGTGTCTGTTACAAGAAGCTTCCGGAACATAGGGATGAGCTTGCGGAGGCCTTCTGTCAGTATGCAGATATCCTTGGAAAGATCGAGGAACAGTTTGAGGCCTACAATGAAACAGGAATGCTGGAGGAGATCACACCTGCCCAGATTACTGAGAATCCGACGGAGGGATAGGAATGGAGATCGAAGAGGAATTTATATCCGGTTTCTGCCGTACCATGAACGGGGGCGAAACCGTCTGCTGTGAGTATACACGTCAGGAGGACAGCAGCAGGAAGCTGACCTTTATGGACTGCGCGCATGAAAGATGTGTAAACACAGGCGCCTGTGAGATCTTCAAACAGGCCCATGAGCTGGAGCAGAAATAAAAGATCAAAGAAAAGAAAACAGCGAAAAAGCAATAATGATAAAACAGCAATAATAATAAAACAGCAATTATAAAAAATCACAGAATACAGGAGGAGTGCGTATGAAGCACATAGTAGATGCAATGGGGAAACAGTGTCCGATCCCGGTTGTGATGACCAAGAAGATCCTTGACAAGGCAGAGCAGGGAGACGAGATCTTGATCCTGGTAGATAATGAAACAGCAGTAAACAATTTGAGCAGACTTGCCGGAAGTATCGGATGTAGTTTCGTATCCAGAAAAACAGAAGGTGGTTACGAGATCAATATGACAGTAAAATCTGATCCTGCTGCAAGAAGCCAGACAGAGCCTGAGATCGTCTGCACACCGGCTGTTCCGCAGGGAGATTATACCGTTGCCATCACTTCCGATAAGATGGGAGATGGAGATCCGGAGCTTGGCGGGATCCTGCTCAAGGGATTTGTGTATGCGCTGACACAGCTGGAGACACCGCCGTCAGTTATGCTGTTTTATAATGGCGGAGCCAGACTTACCGCACAGGATTCACCATGTATCGAAGACCTTAAGACCTTACAGGAGCAGGGAACCGAGATCCTGACCTGCGGAACCTGCGTGAACTTCTACGGACTGAAGGAACCGGCAGTGGGAACCGTAACAAATATGTATACCATAGCGGAAAAGCTCACAAAAGCAGGAAAAGTGATCCGCCCGTAAACAGAAAAACATATAGAAACAACAAAAGCATATAGAAACAATAGAAACTTACAGAAGCAGATAGAAATACACAGAAATGCCGCAGAGCCATTTTGAAGCCTGCGGCATTTTTGATATTTGGTTGATATTCGCTTGATATCCGGTTATGAGCAAGCAACGAAGCGGATCGGATCGCAAATATCCGCCTGACTTAGCTCCGAACTTACAATTCCACATCAAGCTGCTGCTCCTCAATATGATGGCGCTTTGCATAGCCGGTAAGCATCAGTGTCAGTGCGCCGTCGCCGGTCACGTTGCATGCGGTACCGAAGCTGTCCTGCAGTGCAAAGATGGTAAGCATCAATGCAGTGCCGGAGCTGTCGAATTTCAGTATTCCGGTGATGATGCCAAGGGATGCCATGACGGTTCCGCCGGGAACACCGGGAGCTCCGATGGCAAAGATACCCAGAAGAAGGCAGAACAGAACCATGGTACCCGGCGTGGGAACGGAACCGTACAGGATCTTCGAAATCGCCATACAGAAGAAAACCTCTGTCAGAACGGAGCCACAGAGATGGATGTTTGCAAAAAGAGGAATCCCGAAGCTGACCAGATCCTTACGGAGTGGTTTTGCCTTGGAGGCGCACTGCAGTGCAACGGCCAGTGTGGCTGCAGAGGACATGGTCCCTACGGCAGTCAGATAGGCAGGACCATAATGGCGGACAACCTCCAGAGGATTTTCTCCGGAATAGATACCTGCAAGGATGTAAAGAAGAGCCATCCAGATAAAATGCCCGGCAAGCACCAGTACGATGATCTTCAGAAAAACAGGCAGCTGTCTGGTGATGGTTCCCTCGTAGGCAAGGCCACAGAAGGTAGTGCCGATAAATAACGGAAGAATGGGGATGATGATTCGAGCCACCAGAGAAAGAACGATTTTCTGAAATTCATCCAGGAGCCCAGTGATCAGCTTCGCCTTTGTCCAGGTAGCGGCAAGTCCCAGCATCATTGCAAAAACAAGAGCACTCATAACGGACATGATCTGCGGGATCTCCAGCTCAAAGATCACCTCCGGCAGCCGCTTCAGTCCTGCAGCATAGGAATGGATGGACAGATGTGGAATGATGAGAAAGCCAGAGGCTGTGGAAAAAAGCGCTGCGCCAACAGAGGAGCCGTAAGCGAGGACAACCGCAACACCCAGCATCAGCGAAGCATTTTTGCCAAGCCTGGTAATGGACGGAGCGATAAATCCCAGCACGATCAGCGGCACGCAGAAGGTAATGATCTGGCCCAGAATGTACTTGATAGTAACTGTGATATTAAGAACTGCCATGGAGATTCCGTTGGTGCTGTATCGGTTCAGGATAAGACCGGCTATGATCCCCAGGATCACAGCGACCAGCAGCTTAAATGGCAGACTGTTGAAAAAAGATGTTTTTTTCATTGGAAAACCTCCTCGGATAGTATAAAATAAAGCCAGAGTTTATTATAAAGGTATTTGATAAAAATCACAAGGAGGATGAAATGATTTATCTGGATAACGCGGCTACAAGCTTTCATAAGCCGGACTGTGTGCCGTGTGCTGTGGTGGAAGCCATGCAGCATGCAGGAAACAGCGGAAGGGGCAGCAGCGGCGAAGCAATGGCAGCCTCAAGGCTTATTTTTAATACAAGATGCCAGATCGCAGAGATGTTTGACGTATGGGGACCGGAATGTGTGGCCTTTACATCCAATGACACGGAAGCGCTCAATATCGCCCTGCAGGGAACACTTCATCCAGAGGAGGAAACTATCCATGCAATCTGTACGGAGATGGATCACAACAGTGTGCTCCGTCCGCTGTACCGCCTGGAAAAAAAAGGCATGAAGCTTACGATCCTGCCGGCAGACCGCAAGGGACGGATCTCCCTTACGGAGCTTGAAGCAGCCATCCGTCCGGAGACGAAGGTGATCGTCTGTACCCACGCCTCCAATCTGACAGGAAATCTCAATGATATCCACGCCATCGGTGCGATCGCACAGAAGCACCAGAAGCTTTTTATTGTGGATGCTGCCCAGACAGCAGGAGTATTTCCGATTTCCATGAAAAAAGATCATATAGATATTCTTTGCTTTTCCGGACATAAGGGCCTTATGGGCCCACAGGGCACAGGAGCCATCTGTGTCCGTCCGGGGGTAGCTGTGGAGCCTCTGAAGGTAGGCGGAAGCGGCGTCCTCACCTTTCAGAGAGAGCATCCGCAGGATATGCCGGAGACACTGGAGGCAGGCACCTTGAACAGCCATGGGATCGCAGGTCTTGGCGCAGCCATCAGCTGGATTACCGAAATTGGAACAGAACAGATCCGAAAAAGAGAGCAGCAGCTGATGTGGCGTTTTTATGACCAGGTAAAGGAAATTCCGGGAGTCACCCTGTACGGGGATTTTTCCAGGGAAGAACGCTCCCCTGTGGTGACTCTGAATATTGCAGGGATGGACTCGGCAGAGGTGGCCATGGTCCTTGATGAAGAGTACGGGATCAGTGTAAGAGCCGGCGGCCACTGTGCACCGCTGATGCACAAAGCACTGGGAACCGAAAAAACGGGAGCTGTCCGCTTTAGCTTTTCTTATTTTAATACGGAAGAAGAGGTGGACACTGCTGCCAGGGCGGTAAAGGAGCTTGCCGCGGAATAAACAGCGAAAGACGGACAGAAAGGACACAAAGCATGTATCAGACAATATATGATGTGGTAGAAAAAAGAGGGCGTGTAAAAACAGGGATCCTTCTGAACGGAAAGGATGCCGGGCTGAAATATCTTTTGGAAGAAAGCAGCTTTTTTTATCCGAAGAGAGCAGAAAGAAATAAAGAAGCAGAAGAATTCCTGAAGGCTTCCGTGGAAGCAGCTGTGGAAACCGGCGTTGTGAAAAACGGAGACCGGGAGATATTTGTGGAAACCTACGAGAAGAATCCCAGGCTGATCATACTGGGTGGCGGCCATGTTTCTCTTCCGGTAGCAGAGATCGGCAGGATGCTGGGCTTTCATGTAACAGTCATGGATGACCGGGAGGAATTTGTGACGGAGGAAAGATTTCCCATGGTAGATGAGAGAATCTTTGGAGATTTTGATACCCTGTCCGACAGGATCCCTCCCTATGAAAATGCCTACTATGTAGTGGTGACACGAGGCCATCTGGGAGATTCCGCCTGTGCAAGAGCGATCCTTAAGAGACCCTTTGCATATTTCGGAATGATCGGAAGCAGGACAAAGGTGCGGATCACCAGGGAAAAGCTCCTGAAAGAGGGCTTTATGGAGGAACAGCTGGATCAGATCCATGCCCCCATCGGACTTCCCATCGGAGGACAGATGCCGGCTGAGATCGCCGTGAGCATCATGGCAGAGATCGTGCAGGAAAAGAACCGGCATTTCCGCACCTACTGTGATGAGGAGGTGGAGGCAGCAGTACGCCGCAGGACACCGGGAACCATGGTCACGATCATCGAGAAGAAGGGCTCCTCACCAAGAGGAACTGGGAGCAAGATGTTCGTATTCCGGGACGGAAGCACGGCAGGAAGCATCGGCGGCGGAAAAGTGGAGTTTGAAGCCGGAAAACACGCAGTAAATATCCGAAATACGGAAACAAAGGTTTACGAGCTGGGACAGGGGGCAGGAGATCTGGGAATGATCTGCGGCGGAACTGTCCGGGTGCTTTTTGAGCCGGTAAATATGTGAAAGAACCGGCCAGGACTTGCATAATATTGCAGAATCGTGTATATTGGACGCAGAGAATTTTTTACCGGCGTATAAGGAGGAATCAGATAACATGAAGAAAAAATGTATTATGGCTTTGATAATAGGCGCGGCTTTCCTTGCACAGGGCTGTGGATATGAGGAAGGAACCGATGCAGTGGTAACAGTAGTAGATTCCACACCGACGCCGGAGCCCACAGAGAAGCCGAAGGCAACTGCAACACCTACACCAGAAGCAGCGGCAGCAGATTCCACAGCAGACGGAACAGCAGCGGCAGCGGATTCCACGGCAGACGGAGCAGCAGCGGCAACAGATCCCGCAGCACAGACAGCAGCTACGGAGCAGACCCCAAGCGGCATTAACGTACAGGCACAGGATGCTACTTACTATGCAGTGGAGGGTGTGAATTTACGTTCTGACGCCAACGCAGAGGCAGAATTTGTGGCAGGTGTCCTTTCCGGAGAATCCCTGAAGTGTACCGGTGTCTGTGACAATGGATGGATTCGTGTGGATTATAATGGCCAGACCTGCTACGCATCCGGTGATTATGTCAGCACAACACCGCCGGTGGGCGCAGTGGCAGCAGATACTACCGCAGAAGATACTACCACAGAAGCAGCACAGTAGAGCACAGACTACAGGCTTTGACCAGATCAGGGAAATCCTGATCCTGCTTTAATTGCAGATATCTCCTTGATATAATAAAAAACAGGCAACTGTATCCGATGAAAGAACATCGATACAGGTAGCCTGTTTTTTTGTTTCGGCATATAGTCCGTTCAGAACACAAGGATCATGCCAGCGGATCGTACCCGCAGATCATTCCGGATAAACAAGACGGTCCGGCTTGATATCGTAGAGAACCTCGTTCAGGAATTTCTTTGCCAGATATTTTGCCATGCCAAGGTTCATATCCAGATAATTTCCGCAGTCCTTGGGAGAAGCTCCCGGGATCTCACCCTCAAAATCGCGGATAAATTCAAACATCTCAATCATCAGCGGAACGATATCTCTGGATTCATAATCCCCGTTAAGAAGAAGATAATTTCCGGTACGGCAGCCCATAGGACCCCAGTAAATGACCTTCGGGCCAAATTCCTTATGGTTCCGCAGGAAGGTAGCTGCCAGATGCTCCATGGCGTGAAGCTCGGCTGTGTTCATAACAGGCTCCTCATTGGGAGAAGTCATACGGATATCGAAGGTAGTGATCACCTGATCTCCAACCGGATCCTTACGTGAAACGTATACGCCAGGCTGAAGCTTGATATGGTCAATGGTAAAACTTGTGATCTTTTCCATGTTGATTCCTCACTTTCTACTTATATGTACGGAGCCCATAATAAGCTCCATACATGATTTTAGCAGAGAACCGGAAGAGATACAAGGCAAAACAAAGGGAATCCTGCACGTTGCTGAGAACAAAGTGAACAGTAATCCTGCACCTGGTTCCGTGCAAAGTTGACTTTATGAAAAGATGATGTTAAACTGAGAAAAGCTTACAGGGGGGAGAGTGAAAAGCTCGCCTGAAAATGCCGGAACAGGCGTTTTCGGGATCTGATAAGGAGGACTTATAAATATGAAACGTAAGGTTTTAGCCGTATTATTTGCGACAGCTCTTACCGCAGGAATGCTTTCCGGATGCGGAAGCACAGACAGTACTTCTGACAAAGCAGACCAGAAGGAAGAATCTCTGGAGAAAGAAACCTCAGAAGGACAGACAGGCGTAGATGAAGAGACAGCAGCCAATGCAGTATCCGAGGAGGAGGCTGAGGCGGCAGGCTTTTCAGACCATGAAGAAAGCGCCGATGATCAGGAGGCTTCCGGTGATGCAGAGGACACCTCACATGAAACCGAAGCTTCTGCAGACAGCTCCACAGACAGTACAGAGGATACAGACAGCGCAGACGGAGAATTTTCCGATGGTTCCGAGGATGCACAAATGGCAGGAACAACTGTGATCGATATCAGTCAGCAGCTGACAGGAACTCATCATGCTGCCATCACCGTAAAGGACTATGGCGAGATCGATGTAGAGCTGGATGCAGACACTGCACCCATCACAGTCACAAATTTTGTAAAGCTGGTACAGGACAATTTTTATGATGGTCTGACCTTCCACCGGATCATTGACGGATTTATGATCCAGGGCGGAGATCCAAACGGAGACGGAACCGGCGGAGCAGAGGACACCATCAAGGGCGAATTTTCCAGCAATGGAGTGAAGAACGATATTTCTCATGTAAGAGGAACCATTTCCATGGCACGCAGCACAGATCCGGACAGCGCAAGCTCTCAGTTCTTTATCGTACAGTCCGATTCCACACATCTGGATGGCGACTATGCTGCATTCGGACACGTGACCTCCGGGATGGACATCGTAGATCAGATCTGCAAGGATGCCAAGCCGACAGACGGCAACGGAACCATTGCAAAGGATCAGCAGCCGGTGATCGAGAGTATCCGTATGGTTGACTGACAGGAGGAACAGGGATGCTGAAAGGGAAAACAGTGCTTCTTGGTATCACAGGAAGTATTGCTGCGTACAAGATCGCATATCTGGCAAGTGCATTACATAAGCTTCATGCAGATGTCCATGTACTGATGACAGAGAATGCAACAAACTTTATCAATCCGATCACATTTGAAACACTGACCGGGAATAAATGTCTGGTGGATACCTTTGACCGGAACTTTCAGTTCCAGGTAGAGCACGTGTCCATTGCCAAGAAAGCAGATGTTGTGATGATCGCACCAGCCAGTGCAAACGTGATCGGAAAGCTGGCCAACGGCCTTGCGGACGATATGCTCACCACTACGGTAATGGCCTGCAGATGTCAGAAGATCCTCGCACCGGCCATGAATACCGCCATGTATGAGAATCCCGTGGTGCAGGACAATATCCGGAAGCTGAAAAACTACGGATATGAGGTGATCACACCGGCCAGCGGCTATCTGGCATGCGGGGACACCGGAGCCGGAAAAATGCCGGAGCCGGAAACCCTTCTGGAATATATCCTGAAGGAAGCCGCCTTCCAGAAAGACCTTGCCGGCAAAAAGCTCCTGGTAACGGCGGGACCCACCCAGGAGGCCATCGACCCGGTTCGCTGTCTCACCAACCATTCATCCGGAAAGATGGGATACGCCATTGCAAAAATGGCCATGCTCAGAGGAGCAGAGGTTACGCTGGTAAGCGGACCTACTGCCATTGAGCCGCCCCTTTTTGTAAAGGTGGTACCGGTAACATCCGCCAGAGATATGTTTGAAGCAGTCACCGGCTTAAGCGATGAACAGGACATCATCATCAAGGCTGCCGCAGTGGCAGACTACCGGCCGAAGCAGGTCAGCGAAGACAAGGTTAAGAAAAAAGACGATCAGGCTTCCATAGAGCTGGAGAGGACAGACGACATTCTGAAATATCTGGGCCAGCACAAAAAGCAGGGCCAGTTCCTCTGCGGATTTTCCATGGAGACCAGAGACATGATCCGTAATTCCAGAGCCAAGCTTGAGAAGAAAAACCTGGACATGGTGGCAGCTAACAACCTGAAGGTAGAAGGAGCCGGATTCCAGGGAGATACCAATGTCCTGACGCTGATCACACAGGATGAAGAAGTGTCACTCCCGCTTATGAGCAAGGAGGATGCAGCCTTAAAGATCCTGGATAAGATCCTTCTGCTTACCACAAAGGCAGAAGCATAGCTACAGGGCCGGTCAGAGAGCCGGTTTTAACAACGAAAAGCGGAACAAAAAGATCACCGCTTTCCATCACCGTATTGTATCCGCAGAAAACGCCGGGAAATGCTGTATTTCCGGAAATATTCACAGAGCGGAACGGTAACAAGGAGGAGAAGAAATGAAAAACAACAGATTTACAACAGCGCAGCTTACATTACTGGGCCTGATGGCAGCGATCCTTCTGCTGATGGCCTACACACCACTGGGATATCTGAACATCGGGCCACTGGCCATTTCCTTTAACGTGATCCCGGTAGCCATCAGTGCAGTGGTCCTTGGCCCTGTGGGAGGAGCCGTGGCAGGAGCGATCTTCGGCCTCACCAGCTTTCTCCAGTGCATCGGAGTAGGCGGCTCCAGTGCAATGGGAGTTGTGCTTTTCGGTATCAATCCGGTATTTGCCTTTATCCAGCGCTTTATCCCACGTCTTCTGGACGGTATCTGCCTCGGATATATTTTTAAAGGCATGCGAAAAGTCAGCAATACCTATGTGGCATGTGCAGTAACCGGATTCTTTTCCGCATTCCTGAATACCCTGTTCTTCATGACAGCACTTGTAGGACTGTTTGGAAATACCGATTATGTAAAAAATCTGATGGGCGGTCATAACATCATCATCGGCTGCTGTCTCATGGTAGGGATCAACGCAGTATGCGAAATGATTTCCTCCACAGTGATCACAGGAGCAGTGGGAGCCGCACTTTTCAAGGCGCATCTGATCCCATCCGCACAGATCAGCCGTGAGAAGACAAAAGCATAAAGACGGGGAAAATAAAATTATGATTTTAGCAATAGATATTGGAAATACCAACATAGTCGTGGGCTGCATCGATGACCAAAAAACATATTTCATCGAGAGACTTGCTACCGTAAGGACAAAAACAGAACTGGAATATGCCGTAGACCTGAAAACCTTACTGGAAATCTACCACATCAAAAAGGCAGACATAGAAGGCTGTATTATTTCATCTGTAGTCCCGCAGATCACCAACATTGCCAAGCTGGCAGCAGAAAAGATCCTCAAAAAAGAAGTCATGGTCCTGGGACCAGGAGTAAAAACAGGTCTGAACATCATGATGGACAACCCCGGACAGCTGGGCGCGGATCTTGTGGCAGACGCTGTGGCTGGATTAAATGAATATCCGGTTCCGTTTATTGTGATCGATATGGGAACTGCCACTACAGTTTCGGTTGTCAACAGCAAAAAGCAATACATTGGCGGAATGATCCTTCCTGGCATCGGAATATCCCTGGATGCACTGACAGCCAGAGCATCCCAGCTCAGCGGGATCAGCATCGATGCCCCGAAGCATGTGATCGGGCGCAATACCATCGAATGCATGAAAAGCGGCGTGCTCTACAGCAACGCAGCAGCCATCGACGGGATCATTGACCGGGTGGAAGAAGAGCTTGGTGAGAAAACAACCGTGATCGCAACAGGCGGTCTTGCAAAAAAGATCATTTCTCACTGTAAGAAAGAAATCATTCTGGATGAGGACCTTCTGCTCAAGGGACTCCTTGTGATCTACAAAAAAAATAAATGAAAACAATAAAAAAATCAGCTGCCGGTGCAGGAAACACGTACCGGACAGCTGATTTTTTTACTGTAGAAATGCTCTGCGGAAATCCTCAGGCACAGGTGCAAGGAAACACATAGGCTCCCCGGTGATGGGGTGAGCAAATTCCAGCTGGAAGGAATGCAGGGCCTGGCGTCCGATCCGGTCAAAAACCGGATGATACAGAAAATCCCCCGGCAGCGGACAGCCGATATACTTCATATGCACCCGGATCTGATGAGTCCGCCCCGTATCCAGATGCAGCTCCACAAGAGCATATCCGTTGCTGACTGCAAGACGCTCATAATGAGTCACGGCAGCCTCCCCACGCTGAAAATCAACCTCCCTTGTGATCACAGAAGCATCCATTCTCGCAATAGGAGCGGAGATCGTCCCCCTTTCCGGCGGGATCCCGTCAGTAAGTGCAAGATAGGTACGTCGGATCTGGCGCTGCTTCATCTGGGCAGAGAGAAGAGCCCCGCTCAGAGGGTTCTTGGCAAGCACCAGCACCCCGGTGGTATCCCTGTCCAGTCGGTTGATGCAGCGGTAGACAAAAGCCTTCCCCTGCTGCTTATAATACCAGGCAACACCGTTGGCAAGCGTATTCTCGTAGTTCCCGGCAGAGGGATGCACAGGCATATCAGCAGGCTTGTTCAGCACGAGGATATCCTCATCCTCATACAGGATATCCAGAGGCAGCGGCACCGGAATAATGGAAGACTCCGATCCGTCCCCGGCCTCCTCCGGAACAAGGATCCGGAGAACATCCCCCTCCCTCAGGACCGTTCTGCCAAAAGCCGGTTGCCCGTTCAGCAGGATTGCCTGCTCCGCCCGCTTCATAGTAGTCAATATATGTTTGGAAAAACCCTTCTTCCGAAGAAACCCAAGAACATTTTCCCCGGACTCCCCGGTTGAGATCGTATAGGTAATAATTCTCTGCATAGAAAAAAATCCTTTTCTGAAATTTGGCAGGCCAAAAGCCAAAACGCGCGGCCTGCGGGTATAGTATAGCATTTGGGGAGGGAAATGTCGATTAGGCATAAAAAAAGAGCTGGTACAAGAGGAAACATCCTTGGACAGCTCGTGGATTATGGGAAATGTGTCGCTTATTATCTTCATTAGTCACAGACCAAAAAAGATATATTTTACAGCCATATGTAAGGATACCATTGATATTTTCCTTTGTCAAGGCGTGCCAAAGACATGTAGCATGCTAATAATGTCGTTTTTTAAGCATCATATGCAGTCGTTTTCTATCAAAAAGTGAATAAACAGTCTGATAATCATCGAAATCTAACATTAGTGGTCACAAAAAGTGGTCACTTTTTTCTTGCGTAAATCCGCGTAAAATCAATACTTTTCAAGCTTTTTTCCTTTTTCTTTCCAATTATTAGTGGTCAAAATCGTGGTCAACTGTGCCGAAAAAAGCAGTATTTAACAGTGTTTCAAGCTCTTTTTCGCTAATGAAGATATTAAGCGATACCTGACAGCAGAAAGAGATGCCATGAAAACAGGATACAGTATCAAAACATGGAAAATGCGGCTCTTTTGTCCAGAAAAGCAGATGATCGAAACAACCGAAGCCCTGTATCGGGAAGCCGTAGCCTTTTACTATGAGCTCCTGAAAGAAAGCGAAGAGCTCTGGGCCGAAAATCTGCTGACCATCCAGGGATATCTGGAAAAACTCACCGTTCCCGGAAGAGACGGAAGAGAACCAAAGTACATCCCGCCAGGCGGAAAGCTCCCCGTTTACTTTCGGAGATCTGCCATGAACAAAGCTGCAATGGCAGTAAAGACCGCAGCAAGCGCAGAAAGCTTCCCCGAAAAGATAGATGCCAACATCACCTTTTTCAAGGGAATGTACAAAGACCTGACAGACACCTCCGTAGTGCTGAAGCTCTGGAACGGAAAGAAATGGATCTGGGTACTCTGCGGACTTACAGGACGCCCCTTCCCCAAGGAAGCAGCGATCCTTTCCCCTACACTGGTCCATGAGGAAAAATGGCTCATGTTCCATGTCCCTGTCAAGCAGGAAAACTCCGATGCCCGGACAGCAAAAGAACGAATGCAGGAAGGCACCAGAGTATGCAGCGTCCGCTTTACCAATACGGACAGCTTTGCAGTATGCACAGTTCTGGATGAAGAATCCAGGCAGCTGGCTGTAAAAAACTGCAGAGGTGGAAATGCATACCGACATCATTGCAAATCTTTGCTGAAAAAAGTAGAAGCATCCAGGGCATTTACCGATAAAGACAACGTCAGTCAGCCAAACAGGAAATATTACATGCATCTCAAGCACCTGAATGAACATTATGCACATCAGGTCAGCAAGGAGATCATAGATTTCTGCAAAGAAAAACACACTGGGATACTGGTACTGCCGGAGTATGATGAAGATTTTTCCAGGATATCCATGTACAGAAGCGGCAATTATTCGCCCCTTCACTTAAGTATCCGCATCCGGAATTATCTGAAATACAAAGCCTGGGCAGAAGGAATCCTGGTACTTGAGCTGCGCGCCGACGGAACAGAAAAGCAATGTTCCATCTGCGGAGCCACCGGAAAAAAACAGGGCAGCATATTCATCTGCCAGAACGGCCATCAGGTCAACCGCTTCCTGAACGGCGCCCGAAACCTGGGCCGCAAATGCCAGGAAAGCTTCCGGAAAAACAACAAAACAAGTTAATAAGCGGCAGAAATGCCTCTTATATATAAATGCTGAGTGATCAGCAAGAGAGGAAGCGCCAGTGACGCCTCCTTTCCGGTTGAATACCGCCAGGCGGCCCAACGCAGGCGTCGCCGAAGAACTGTGCCCTTTAGGGTACAGGGATGTATTCGAAGTTATAAGAATGTGAAATTGCTGAAACTTGGCCTGGGGCTGGGTTCGGTATATAGATGTTGAAAAAATGAGGATGGAACAGAGATATGGATTCTAGAAAAGAAGTACAGCATGTGTATTTGGTTGGTGCAAAGAGTTTAGGTGCATACGGGGGATATGAGACCTTTGTATACAAGCTTACAGAGTATCATCAGAATAAGGAAAACATCAAATATCATGTTGCCTGCAAGGCCAATGGTGATGGCTGCATGGACGAGAACAAATTTGAGGGTGTGACAAAGATTAACGACCATGAGTTTGAACTCCACAATGCCCATTGCTTTAAGATCAATATTCCACAGATCGGGCCTGCGCAGGCAATTTATTATGATGTTGCAGCGTTGAAAGCATGTTGTGAACATATCAGGAAAAACCATATTCCTCATCCGATTGTTTATATAATGGCTTGTCGTATAGGACCTTTTGCAGGCCATTTTTATAAAGAAATACATAAATTAGGCGGCAAAGTATATTTAAATCCAGATGGTCATGAGTGGATGCGGGCAAAATGGTCTGCACCGATCCGGAAATATTGGAAGATTTCCGAACAGATGATGGTTAAATATTGTGACCTGGCTATCTGCGACTCTGTGAATATCGAAAAATATATCCATAAGTGCTATGACGGTAAGGGTATTAAAGGTAGAAATCCGAAAACTACGTTTATTGCTTATGGTGCAGATTTGACACTTAGCAAGCTGGCTGACGATGATGAAAAGCTTGTGAGCTGGTATAAAGAAAAAGGATTGACAAAAAAGAATTATTACCTTGTCGTCGGTCGTTTTGTACCAGAGAACTCTTTTGAAGTTATGATCCGTGAGTTCATGAAGAGTAATAGTCAGAAAGATTTTGCACTGATCACAAATGTTAACGATAAGTTTCTGAATGAACTGGAGGAAAAACTGCATTTCAAGAGTGACGATAGAATTAAATTTGTTGGCACTGTATACGATCAGGAATTACTGAAAAAAATTCGTGAGAATGCATATGCATATTTTCATGGCCATACAGTTGGTGGCACCAACCCTTCACTGATTGAGGCTCTTGGAAGTACGGATTTGAACCTGTTGGTTGATGTTGGATTTAATAAAGAGGTTGCAGAAGATTGCGCGTTATATTGGAGCCGAAAACAGGGAAGTCTTGCAAAATTAATAGATGAAACAGATCAGATGAGTGCTGATGAAATAGCAGAAATGGGTCGGAGAGCTAAGAAGCGTGTAGCAGAAGAGTATACGTGGGATAAAATCTGTGGACAGTATGAAGAAGCTTTTGTGAATGGGGAGAACTGACTATGAAAATATTGGCAATACACAATTTCCATAGAAAAGGTTCAGCAAGTGGTGATGATCAGGTATTCAAGAGCGAAACTGCGTTGCTGGAAAGTCACGGAAATCAAGTGATTAAATATACGGTTTCAAATGATGAGTTCGACAATGCAGGATTGATTGGAAAGCTGTCGGCAACATTTGGAATGCTGTGGAGTTCAAAAAATTACAGAGCAGTACGACAAATGATTGAGAAAGAAAAACCGGATATTGTACATATTCATACTTTTTTTCCATTACTTTCACCATCAATTCTGTATGCAGCTAAACGAAGCGGAGTGAAAGTTGTAGCCACATTACATGACACCCGTTTTGTTTGTCCATGTTCAACATCTCTGAGAGGAACAGAACTGTGTAATGAATGCGGCGATGGAAAGTATTTTCGTATGTGTAAATACGGGTGTTTTAAAAACTCCAGATTGCAGAGTTTCATTGTGGCAGGAATTTTCACCTATCACCGTATAAGAAAAAGTTTTTATAAGCAGATTGATCGTTATATTTGTTTAAATGAGAATCAGATTCGACTTCTGACAAATATTGGATTTGATAAGAATAAAATTAGCAAGAAATATAATTTTGTACCTGATGCAGAAGCAAATCTCAAGGCGGTAAAAGTTGAGGGCTTGCCAGAGCGGTACGCTGTTTTTTATGGTCGTATTGGAGAGGAGAAGGGTATCAGAATCCTAATGAAGATTTGGGATAAGCTTTCGGATATTCCTTTGGTCGTAATGGGTGGAGGTCCACTTGAAGAAGAGTTTAGGCATTGGGCAGATGGACACGACAATGTTTACTTCCTTGGATATACGCAGCACGATAAATGCCTATCAATTGTGAAGGGTGGAGAATTTGTAGTTTTTCCATCCATTTGGTATGAAGGTTGTTCTATGGTTGAAATCGAAACAGAAAGTCTTGGGAAAGGTTTGATTGCTACTGATCTCGGTTTTTCAACAGAAGCAATCGAAGATGGAAAGAATGGCTACAAGATAAAATTAGGTGATATTGAAGGTTTTCAGAAATGTATCGTTGAATTATGGAGTAAGCCAGAACTGATTTCTGAAATTGGAAAAAATGCACGGTTGGATTACGAGCGAAAATATAGACCGGAAGATAATTATGAACAATTGATGGAAATTTATAAAAAAACAATGGGGCAGTAAATATGAATACTTCTAGAACATCGAGTGTTTTTTGATACGATGAGAAGAATTAAGAGTCAGGGTTTTCAATAAAAAAGTATCACTAATGAAGATTATTGCTAGTTTGGAAACATTGTGACGATGCTGAACATTGTCACAATTGTAAAAGATAGCATTATTGATACAGGAATATTAGTGACAAAGGATGTTCCTGCAAGTAGTGTTGTTGAAAAACGAAAATAATTATGAGGAAAAGGCGCTAATGAAATTTGCTTATTTAATTATTGTACATACACGATTTGATCAAGTAGCAAAGCTTTTAGAACTGCTTGATGATGAAAAAAATGATCTTTATGTTCACATTGATGAAAAAGTCGCGAATTCATTTGATATATTTCAGAGAACATTAAAACCTTCTGTACAAAAGTCGAAAATTTATTTGGTTAATCCGCATAATGTAACGTGGGGAGGAAAGAGCCAAATTGAGGCAGAATTGGAACTTTTAAAAGCTGCTATAAAAGGAAACTATGATTATTATCATTTAATCTCCGGAATGGACCTTCCAATAAAGACACAGAAAGAAATACATGAGTTTTTTGAGAATAATAAAGGAAAAGAGTTTATTCATTTTGGTACTAATGAAGATGCAAGAAAACGATGCCAATATTATTGGTTTTATCAAGAAAAATTGGGAAATGTGGCAAAGGCAGGAATTCTCAAAAAAATATGTAATAAATTGCGATTGCTAAGTATTTTTGTTCAGAAGTTGATGGGGATAGATAGAGTAAAAAAATACGGTATATATGAAAATGTAGCAATTGGAAGTAATTGGTTCAGTATTACAGATTCATTAGCACGGTATGTGGTATCTAAGGAGCAAGATATTTTAAAATGTTATAAAGATACCTATTGTTGTGATGAAGTCTTCTTGCAAACTCTTGTTTATAACAGTTCATATAAGAATAATCTTTATTCTTATATTATAGATGACTATCATGCAAATATGCGTGATATAGATTGGAAAAGAGGAAGACCGTACACTTGGAGAAATACAGATTTTGATGAACTTATGGCATCTGATTATTTATTTGCAAGAAAGTTTGATGAGCAAATAGATGATCAAATTGTTTATAAAATTTATATGAGGTTAAAAAGCAAATGATTATTACACAAACACCATTCCGCATGTCTTTTTTTGGTGGCGGAACCGATATGGAGAGTTTCTTTATGGAACACGGCGGAGCTGTTCTGTCGACCACATTTGATAAATACTGTTATGTGAATGTACGTCATTTACCTCGGTTCTTTGATTATTCTACAGAATTATCATATGCAAAGACAGAGCGTGTGACGAATATTGAAGATATTCAGCATCCAGCAATTCGAAATGCAATGAAGATGTTAGACATGCATGAGATTCGTCTTACCTATGAAGCAGATCTTCCGGCACGTTCTGGTTTGGGAACTTCTAGTTCTTTTGCTGTAGGAATGCTGAATGCTTTTTATGCGTTAAAGGGCAAATATGCCGATAAGAAGAAATTGGCAGATGAAGCTATTTTTTTGGAGCGTAATTTGTGCCAGGAAGCAGGTGGCTGGCAAGATCAGATTGCCGCATCGTTTGGCGGTTTTAATCGTATCAATTTTAATGCCAATGGTTATGAAGTTCTACCGGTAATCATCTCGCCTGAGAGAAAAAAACAACTCAACCAGAATTTAATGATGTTCTTTACTGGTTTTACTCGATTTTCTTCTGATGTTCAGAAAGCAAATGCATCAGGTAAGGTTGATAAAACAGCTCAACTAAAAGAAATGTTGTCATTGGTTGGTGAAGCAGAGAAGGTACTAACTGATAAAGCGAAGGATATTGATGATTTTGGTAGACTATTGGCTTATACTTGGGAGTTAAAACGACAGACAGGAACGGCGATTTCTACAAACTGTATCGATCAATTATATGCGAAGGGTATTGCTGCAGGTGCTTTGGGTGGAAAACTTCTGGGGGCTGGTGGCGGAGGATTTCTAGTATTTTATGTGCAACCTGAACGGCAGGAAGCTGTTCGGTTGGCAATGCGTGACCTATTATATATTCCGTTTAAATTTGAAGATGGTGGAACACGTGTGATTCATTACACACCAGAAGATTATGCACCGAGGGATTAAAGAAATGAAAACAGTTATTATGGCAGGTGGACAGGGAACCCGTATTTCTTCTGTGGCGAAAGATATTCCTAAACCAATGATAAAAATTGAAGGAGTTCCTGTACTTGAAAGAGAAATCGAATGTTTAAAGAATCAGGGATTTAATGACATTATCATTACTGTGAGTCATCTGGGAAATATTATCATGGATTATTTTGGAGATGGTACCGGGATTTCTCCAGTGACAGGCAAACCTTTTGGCGTACATATTGAGTATTACTTTGAAAAAGAGCCGCTTGGTAATGCAGGTGCACTGTTCAAAATTAAAGATAAGTTAACATCAGATTTCCTCCTTTTAAATGCAGATGCGATTTTTGATGTGGATTTTAACCGTTTTGTAAATTTTCATCAGAGACATGGTGGATTGGTTACACTTTTTACACATCCGAATAGCCATCCCTATGATAGCGGATTGATTATTGCAGATAAAAGCGGTGCAGTTGAAAAATGGATAGCGAAAGAAGATGAACGACCACAGTATTACAGAAATTGTGTAAACGCAGGACTGCATGTCATCGCCCCTAAAGTTTTGGAATTAGCTAATATTGATGCTGATTCAATAGGTAAGATGGGAGAGAATGGTAAACCTATAAAGGTTGATCTGGATAGGCAATTGCTGAAACCATTAGCAGGAACTGGAATGATGTTCTGCTATGCTAGTCCAGAATACGTTAAGGATATGGGTACTCCGGAGCGGTATTATTCAGTATGTGCAGATTATAAAGAGGGAAGAGTGTCAGGTAAAAATCTAAAAAACAAACAGAAAGCAATATTCCTTGATCGTGATGGAACTATCAACAGGTATGTTGGATTTCTTCGGAATATAGATGACTTTGAATTGATTGATGGCGTTGCTGCAGCAATTCGTAAAATCAATGAGGTTGGATATCTGGCTATTGTAGTGACAAATCAACCGGTTATTGCTCGAGGTGAAGTATCTTTTGAGGAACTGGAAGAAATTCACAATAAGATGGAGACGATTCTTGGAAAAGAAGGAGCATATCTTGATGCAGTTTATTATTGTCCGCATCATCCGCATAAAGGATATGAAGGAGAACGTTCGGAACTAAAGATTAATTGTGATTGTCGTAAACCGAATCCAGGAATGTTATTAAAAGCAGCAGAGGATTTTAATTTAGATTTGGCACAATCGTGGATGATAGGCGATAGTGAGAGTGATGTCAAAGCGGGCATTAATGCTGGATGCAAGACAGTATTGCTCAATAATAAGGATGAAGACTATGGGCAGAGCATTACTGTAGATTCTTTGAGCAAGTTTGTAGCTAATTATATATAATGGGGCAAATGTGTGAGGGAGCAAATGAAAGAGTTGAAGAGAAATATAGAAAAATATATTACTGTTCTTTGCGAGAGATATCCCGTGCTGAAGAGTGTAGAAAATGAAATTTTTGAAGCATATCTTCTACTAGAAGAATTGTATAAAAATGGTGGAAAACTGTTAATAGCTGGAAACGGTGGTTCAGCGGCTGATGCAGAGCATATTGTAGGTGAGCTAATGAAAGGATTCAAGCTTTCTAGAAAACTGCAAGCGGACTTTGCAGATAAACTAATCAAAGAAAATTTTGAGTTTGGAACAGTACTAGCGGAAAATTTACAGGGAGCACTTCCGGCTATTGCTTTGGATGGTCATCCAGCACTTTCTACTGCATATATGAATGATTGTGAACCAATTCTTTGCTTTGCTCAGCAAGTTTACGGCTATGGTAAGGCAGGAGATGTATTTTTAGGTATTTCTACGAGTGGCAATAGCAAGAATATACTGTATGCGGCAACTACTGCGCGTGCAAAAGGTATGAAAGTAATTGGTTTGACAGGGGCTAAAAATAGCAAATTGGATCAGATGTGCGATGTATGTATTAAGGTTCCGCAAACAGAAACTTACAAGATTCAAGAATTGCATCTTCCGGTTTACCATTGCTTGTGTTTAATGCTTGAGAACGAGTTTTTTGAGAAAGGAAATTAAAATGAGAGTAGTATTTATATCACAGGCAGTTTTAAATAAGAATAATGGAGGCGGGCAATTTGTAAGGAGCTTGAGTGGTTTATTACGAAAGGCTGTTGGTGTTGACAATGTAACTGTCATTTCATTGCCCGACCAGAATGATACTGCGCTGTATAATAGAGTAGAAAAGAACCTTATTATTTACGAGGATTCTCCTAGCAAAATACAAATGGCGAAAAATGTCTTATCTGGATGCCCTAAATGGGTGAGCACAGATATATTTGAAAAGATAGTGGATTATATTAAGAAAGAGAAATTTGATTTCGTTTTTCTTGGTTTTTCTACATATGAGTACTTGATAAAAAAGATAAAAAAAGAAACAGGACTGCCAGTGTTTGTTATGTATCAGGGAATAACACCAAATACTAAAAAGTCTAGATTGGTTGGAGCATCCTTAATTCAAAAAATTAAAGCCTATCCATCATATCAGATGGTTTTAAAGAGAGAACGTATAAATGCAATGTTAGCGGATTGTAATATTGTTCACAATAAGAGAGAACGGGATGCTTTTTATCATTACTATAAAAAAGAACCGGAAATGTATTTGCCTGTATTTATAGCAGACAAGTTTAGCGATTATAAGGGGGAAAATCCCGGTTATAGCGATTTTTCACTTCTTTTCATTGGCAGCAATTTTGGACCTAATTTATCAGGACTCAAATGGTTTACTGAAAACGTGATGATCAAATTGCCTGAGGGAATTAGCTTATACATTGTTGGTCAAGGAATGGAAGTACTTAAAGAAGAATCAACGTATCAAAAGAAGAATATTCACATTATTGGAGAAGTTGAAGACCTTGCACCGTGGTATTATTATGCAGATCTGGTTGTAGAACCGATTTTTGAAGGTGATGGAATGAAGACAAAGACCGTTGAGGCAATGATGTTTGGAAAAACAATTCTCGGTTCTGATGAAGCTTTTTGTGGATATGAGGGATTAAATAATTATTTGTGCAATACAGCAGAGGAATTTATTAAGCGAATAACCGATTATAAACAGAATGGAGTAGAAAAGTTTAATAAAGAAATCCGGGCAATTTATTTAGATAAGTACTCTGAGACTGCTGTTTTGGATACGATGAAAGAAGCAATAAGTAAATATGTCGGTGATTAATAGTAAGCTATTACATACCGGTGCGAGAAAAAATCCAGTGATGTGAAAGGTTGAAAAAAATCTAAAGTGATACGCAGGAGATGAGTAGATCTGTAACTGGAGATAGTTTCCAAAATCAATTGTAACTGAAGAATGAATTAATGATATTTATAAGTAGTGTATTTATAAGGAAAGTATGAAAATAGTATTTATTATTTTAAATTACAATACATTTCAAGAAACAAAAGACTGCGTGTTGTCTATTGAATCTAAAGTTGACACACAAAATTACAAGATAGTAATTGTAGACAATCTATCGACGGATGATTCTGCTGATAAGATAGAAAAATTCATTGAACAAAAAAACAACATGATTTTGATTCGAAATACAGAAAATCTGGGATTTGCAAAAGGAAATAATGTTGGCATTGAATATGCGAAGAGAAATTATAAACCTCAGTTTATTGTGGTTTTAAATAGTGACACTGAATTGATACAGAACGATTTGGTAGAAAAGCTGGACAATGAGTATAGAAATAGTGAATTTGCATTACTGGGCCCATTAATTCTTACGGCAGATGGTCGATGTGATAATAGTCCACATTATCCTCCCACCGTTGAACATATTCAAAAAGAACTTAGAACATTTATAAGAGAAGAAAAAATTATAAAGAGAGGTTTATATAGACCTTATTGTGGGATTAGATTTTTGAGAAATTTGGTTCGGTATAAAATACTTAAAAAAGATACGCCGTTACATCGAAATATGGAATTCTATCAATATCAAAGGCAGGTGGTTCTACAAGGATGCTTTCTTGTTTTTTCTGAAAAAGCATTTGAATATATAAAAGGATTTGACGAAAGAACATTTCTATATTATGAAGAACCGATTCTATATTTGAGTTTGATGAAACATGAACTAATTACAGTTTTTGATCCTGAAATTGTAATTTATCATAAGGAAGGGCGTTCGACCAGTTCAGTCGCAAAAAAGAATAAAGATAAATTATTATTTATAAACAAGTGTTTTCAGGAATCAGCAAAAGTAGTATTAGATGTTTTAAAAGCAATTTAACGGAGGCGAAAAAGTGAAGCCATTTAAAATTAAATATATAGACATTGCCTGCTTTTTTGCAATATTATTTCCTATCATGCCGTCATATTTTGAAATAGGTGGCATTTCAATTATAAATATACTGTGCGTATTTGTAATTCTATTAGGGCTGCTAGGTGGTGTGACCAGGAATATTGGATGTGTTAGTACTGATAAAATAATAATATGTGTATGGGTATTATGGGAAACAATAATTTGTTTTTTTCATGGAAGTATTATTGGTGCGGTTGTAAATTTGTTATACATTATTGCGGTTATATTTGTGGCAAAAAGTATAAATACTTTTGAGAAAATTGATAAAATAATTGATTGTATAATATACGTTGCTGGGATTATTTCGATATTTGGCTTAATTGAGTCATTGACCGGATTTAATGTTTTTTCACTATTGAATACTTCAGGTTTAAGTTTAAATTATAATCCACCGCGTTTTGGATTGACGCGTATTATATCGTCTTCTGGACATGCAATTGAGTATTGTTTGTACTGCATGATGTGTATGACGTTAACTTTTTATAGAATTATAAATATGAAAAAATCAAAGAAAAAAAGAATGTTCGTTTTGATTTATTGTTTAGCTTTTGTTAATGCAGTACTTACATTGTCAAGATTCTCTCTTATTTGTTTGCTTATTTGCCAAATTGCGATATTATATGCAAGTGGATTTAACTATTTTCTAAAAACAATGTTTAAGGTTCTAATAGGAGTAGTTTTTACGATAGCTTTAATAAGTGTTTTTGTGCCAGAAGTAAGAAATGCAATTCAAATGATACTATATATGTTTTTAGCAATATTCAGTGAAAATTATAAAACATTAATTGCAAGCTCTTTTGGAACTGATAATTTATCTGCTTTCGGTAATAGATTTGATTTATATGGTTGGGTTTGGAATGATATGAAGGGACATTATTTTCTAGGAATGGGACCTAATGTTGAATTTAATCATGCCTTTACAGAGTATAGTGGAATATATAGTTGGACAACTATGAAACATAGTATAGAGGTTAATTACCTGAGTATTTTATGGAATTATGGAATAGTTACGTTAATATTCGAGTTAATTTGCATTATAAAAATAGTCATGTATGAATTGCGAAGCAAGAGGACGAAATTTGAAGGAAGGTTATCTTTTGGAAAAACTTGTGGAATACTATCAATTTGCTACATTATAAGCTGGTTTTCAATAGCACAAGGAACGGAGTATAAACTGTTTATTTTGATTACCGCTTTGTTCTTTTCGTATAGACGTTTAAGCAAGAATAGACGTGATGAAATAAAAATAGATTAAGAAAATTAGTTTATTATCGTTGAAACCATTAAATGTCTTCGAGCATCTAAATTTAAAAAATGAAACCTTTTAAATTTTGAATTTGATTAATAAAGAATTTGTAGATAAAAAAGGAGGTTAAGTTGTGAAGAATAGATTGATAATTGGACTTGAAGGTGCCGTGATTAATAATGGCAATATGGGATGTGTGGCATTAACATGTTCGATTCTTAATATGCTCGAGAAAATTTCTAAAGAATTATCAACTCCGATTACTTATTTTGTTTTTGAAGGCGAAGAAAACTCTGTAAAAAATAAAAATATTTGTAAATTATTACAAATACAAGAAGAACAGATTTATTCTGTGCCAACAAGACATTTATATAGAATTCGTTCCATGATTCGACATCCTATTAAAACAGAAAAGACAATACACAAAATGAGAAAATGTGATGTCTTTATTGATTTAACAGAGGGAGATTCGTTTTCAGATATTTATGGTCAATACAGATTTAATGGGGGTACTAATGTTAAGCTTTTAATCGAAAAAATGGGTATTCCATTAATACTAGGTCCCCAAACGTACGGTCCATTCAACAAAGAGTGTAATAAGAAAAAAGCGAAAAAAGTTATTGAATCTGCTACATGCGTTATGGCGAGAGATCAAATGTCAGCAGAGTATGTGGCAAATTTTTCAGAAAAAAAGATTTATGTGACAACAGACTTGGCATTTAGTCTCCCCTTTCATAAAGCTGCAATAGGTTCTGACGGAAAAATAAAAGTAGGATTAAACGCCTCCTCTCTTTTAGTTAAAAATAAAACTGAAAGCACAGAAACAAAATTTAAACTAAAAACAAATTATGATCAATACTTACGAGAGTTACTTCAGCTACTTACTGCAAATAAAAAATATGAAATATATATTATTCCACATGTAGAAAGAGATGCAGGAGATGAATTGAAAAAGGAATTTCCAAATTTGCATTACCTTGAACCATTTGACAATCCGATTTCTGCGAAAAGCTTTATTTCTCAAATGGACATATTTATCGGAGCAAGAATGCATGCAACAATTGGGGCATTTTCCGCTGGGGTTGCCACAATTCCAACTGCATATAGTAGAAAATTTAAGGGTTTGTACGAAAGTTTAGGATATAAATATGTTGTTGATTTGGCAGAATTAAATACACATGAAGCGGTGGAATTAACTGTGGAATATGTGAAAAGATACAAGGAGTTGAAATTAGATGTTGAAAGATGCAGTATTAATGCTGAACAGAGAACAGCATTAACTTATCGTATTCTATATGAACAGCTTAAAGAAATTCTTGCATAAAGTTGAAGGATGAAATGGTATGATGGATAAACAAGTTAGTGAATATTGTACAGGATGTGGGTTGTGTGCATGTCAACACAAAGCAGTTTTAAGAAAAGATGAAAAAGGTTTTTTGTATCCTGAATCTGGAGACAAAGAATGGTTGAAAAAAGTATGCCCTACAATGTCATTCTTGGAATCAGATAGAGATATAAATAAAATATGGGGAAGAGAAGAGGGAGTGTACCTAGGTTGGTCGACGGATTCTTCGTTGAGAGAAAAGGCTTCTAGTGGAGGGATTTTGACTGAACTAGCCAGTTTTTTGTTAGATGAAAAGAAAGTAGATTGTGTAATTCATATTTGCAAATCGACAGATAATCCAACTAAGACTGAAATCTGTTATAGTTATAATAGAGAAGAATTAGAAAAAAGGTGTGGTTCACGGTATGCTATATCCCACCCTTTAGCTGAATTGGACAAAATTGATTTTGAAAAGACTTACGCTTTCATTGGTAAGCCTTGTGATATTGTTGCATTAAAAAACTTTATGAAATTGAATCCTAGACTAGAAAAAAACATACTATATACAATGTCTTTTTTCTGTATGGGGTTACCTAGTGAAAAAGCACAGGAAAATCTTTTACTTCAACTAGGGTGTGAAACAAATAGTTGTAAGGATCTCCAATATAGAGGAAATGGTTGGCCGGGTTTTACTACGGCAGTTGATGAAAATGGTAAGAATTACAAGATGGATTATGATACATCATGGGGAAAAATTTTAGGCAGAGATTTGATGCCGGCGTGTCGATTCTGTTTGGATGGAATTGGTGAGATGGCCGACGTTGCTTGCGGAGATGCGTGGTATTTGACAGAGAGTGGTCAAGCGGATTTTTCTGAGCATGCTGGTCGCAATGTTATTTTTGCGAGAACAAAGAAAGGACTTGAGTTGATACGTAAGGCACAAGAAAAGCAGCGTATTGAAACGAAAGAGTACAATAATTATGAAAATAGTTTAATAAAGATTCAGAAGTCTCAATATGAAAGAAGAATAGCTATGCGTGCAAGAGTTCTAGCTTTGAAGATAATGAGAAAACCTTACCCGGTATATTCACATAAGATTTTAAAAAAGTATGCTTCTAAGTTGACAAAAGGAAAGCAATTAAGAATTTGTTTAGGAACATGCAAGAGAATAATAAAAGGAAAGATATAGTATGAATAATGGTATGACAAGCAAAAGAAAAGAAAGTTCGTTAATTAAAAATATAGTGAGAGTTTTGTCTGCCAATTTTTGGGTAGCTGTGATTGGATTTATTGGGAGCTTTATATTCCCTCGTATATTAACAATTGATGCATATGCATTATACCACACATTTACTCTTTATTTAGGATATATTACAATTACACATTTGGGTTTTCCATCCGGAATGGTTATTAATTACGCAGGAATGGATTATGATTCAATCGATAGGAAGCAGTATCGATCAGAGATGCTATTACTCATTGGAATCTTATCTTTTTTCACACTAACTTTTTTGGCGATTGCTGTTATAATGAGCAATAAGATGATTGCATATATTGCTCTTGCAATTATTCCAACAGGAATAACAGGTAGCTATAAGGCTTTGCTCCAAGCCTGGAACAGATTTAAACTTTTTAGTCATATAAGTACTATTCTTGCAACAGCTGTACCAATGGCGGCTTTAGTATATTATTTAGTAACCAAAACGTTGCCGGGTGATGTATATATACTCATATATCTAGTGGTATATTGGATTGTAACATTTATTATATCAGTGGAAGTCTATAATAAAATTACTGGAGTAAAGGCGAACAAACTGTTGTCCAAAGAGAATTTTGAAACTGAAAAAATAGGCTTGGCTATGGTATTAGGTAATTATATTAATACATTATTTGTTTCGGCTGATAAACAGTTTGTAAAATGGTTTTTTGGAAATCAAGAGTTTGCGTATTATTCATTTGGAATGTCAATGCAGTCTTTGATGACTGTGTTTATTATTTCGATTGCACAGCCATTATTTCCAGCAATGGCACAAGGGAAATTTAAAGATGAGGAATATAATAGTATAAAAGAACTTTTGATTGTATTCGGATCATTGTCTGGATGTGCATATTTTGCTGTGTCAATTATAGTAAAGTTGTTTATTCAAAAATATACAAGTTCCTTGGATATAGTTGGAATATATTTTGTAGTCTTTCCAGCTATGGCAGTAATTAATTGTCTTTATATTAATTTGTATAAAATTAAAGGAATTATGAAGACATATATCAAAACACTTTTTGGAATTTTGCTTTTATCAATTATTCTAAATACTATTTTTGTATTTGCAGTTGGCGAGTTTACTGGTGTTGCTATTGCGACTACAATAACATATTATATTTGGTTTTTGATAGGATTTAAACAGTTTGAATTTTTACGAATCACCATGAAGGATGTTACGTATTTAATTGCTTATACAATTGGTTTCTTTGTAATAACAAAGGCATTTAATGATTATCTTGGATTTTTTGTATATTTTGCCTTTATTGCAGTGCTTGTGATGGGATGTTATAAAAAAGAAATAATGGCTTATGTTAAAAAAATTCTCAAAAAATAGTGAGGTATTGACATGAAACTAGAGATTTTATTTAAGTTTCCTATGGTGGGAGCGAAAATAAGAAATTATGTCATTAGAAAAGAAGGCGGAGAGAAAACTTCAAAGACTTTGAGACGCTATATGCAAGAAAAATATAATGTGTCTGTCGATTTGTATACTTATGGCAGTTGTTTTTCTCCAACTTTTAATACTGGTGGAAAAGTTAAAGTTGCCCGTTACTGCTCATTTGGATCAGATGTGCATTATTTTGGTTCAAATCATCCTGTGGATCATGCAGTGATGTCTGCGTATTTTTATAATAAAAATTTTAGCGGACTCAATGTTAATGATGTTGAAAGAAAACAGCTTTCTGTTGGAAATGATGTATGGATTGGACATGGTGTAACAATAGTTTCATCGTGTAAAAAAATAGGAAATGGTGCTGTAATTGGCGCTGGTTCTGTCGTAACTAGGGATATACCTCCATATTCGATAGTTGCTGGAGTTCCTGCTAAAGTGATTAAGTATCGTTTTGACGAAGAAACAATTGATGCACTAGAAAATAGCTGTTGGTGGAAATTGCAACCAGAAGAGTTAATGGAATTCTATCCGTTAATCGATACCCCACTAAAATGGGCTAATGCGATAATTAACAGAAAAAACAATATTTAATGCATATAATAAAAGCCTTCTAATAAAAATGTAAGCCACCAAAAAAGTAGTGATTGTATTTATTAATCATGATATAATGTAAGCAATTTATTATTAGTTAGTAAAAAAACTAAATAAAAAACAGTACCGTGTGTAATACATGTGCTCCTTCAGAGCTAAAGCACACACGGTATATTTTAAATGGTATTATATAGTTTATAACGATAATAAAACAAAAAAAGGAGTGTAAGAAAAAAATGAACTTATCTAAAATACACCACATCGCCATCATCGTATCCAACTACGAATCCGCAAAGGATTTCTACGTAAACAAGCTTGGCTTTTCCATCATCAGAGAAAACTATCGTGCGGAGCGTAAGGACTGGAAGCTGGATCTGCGTGTGGATGAGCACACGGAGCTGGAGATCTTTGCAGAACCAAATCCACCGAAGCGGGTGAGCCGTCCGGAGGCTTGTGGTCTGCGTCATCTTGCTTTCTGTGTGGAGAGCGTGGAGCAGACGGTGAAAGAGCTGGCGGAGGTCGGGATCGAATGTGAGCTGATCCGTGTAGATGATTTTACCGGCAAGAAGATGACATTTTTTCATGATCCGGATGGACTGCCGCTGGAGCTGCATGAGTAAGAGGGATGGAGCAAATGATATTTCGTAAGGCAGTAAAAGATGATTTTGACAACATAAAATCTCTGTACAGGGAGCTGATCGATCAGGAGCAGGGGGATCCATCGTTTCCACATTGGAAGAAGGGTATCCATCCGTCTGATGAAATGCTGCATAACAGTATTGATGAGAAGGAACTATATGTTCTAGATAACGGCGAGATGACCTTCAAAATGTATGAGCTGGTTTTGTGATCTATGGGTGAGAAAAGAGCGTATAAACCAAGAAAGCCCGGAGGTGGCCGCAGGAAATCTAAGCCGGAGTATGATGCCGGGAAGATCCTTAAGGAGCTGATGGATCCGGCTGTTGTGCTTTATGAAGGGGGGATGTCTTTGCAGGCTATTGCAGATGAGCTGGGGCTGAACCCGATCAAGGTTCGGAAGCTGCTTATCACGGCTGGTGTGTATGCATCGGATGTGGCGGAGAAGGTGCAGGAGACCTTTGATGATTTCAGAAAAACACAGGATCATAAAGCTGCTGTCCTTTCAACTGCAAATGCTCTTGGCCTGTCCAGGTCCTCTGTTACTTCATATCTTCCGTACAAAAAGGGTGTGTATTTTCCAGGTACAGCACCGGCAGATAAGATCAGTGTTGGAGCTGAACGGCAGCGGAGGTACAGAGCGATGAAGCGGTGGAGGAATGCCACAACAGAAGAAGGATCAGCAGATGTTCGTATAACAGCGAGATCAAAATGAAATAATGGTTGACAGAACCGGGAAAGAACGTACTGTTCGAGTGGGATTTGCATATGTTGCATGAAGTAAAACAGCCATCAACTTGTTATTTGCTCTGTGAAATGATAAAATCAAAATAAAACAGGTGAGTTGTAACCTCGTGCTTGAGGAACAGCTTCAGAAAGGAGTCTGAATAGCATGGGAAGATTTGTGAACCCGGACAACAGTGCATTTCAGGTTGCTCTTAACTCCAGAATATATGTGGATAAGACTGGCCTGATCGAGTACACAAACAGTGTTCTTGATACAACAAATGCTTATATCTGCAATAGTCGGCCGCGCCGGTTCGGAAAATCTTATGCAGCTAATATGTTGGCTGCGTATTATAGCAAAGGTGCAGATTCTGAGCAGATGTTTTCTGGATTGCAGATAAGCAGGGAGACCGACTTTAAAAAGCATCTTAACAAGTATGATGTGATCCGAGTGACTTTGGAACATAATTGTATAATAAAAAAACACAAAATACAACGACTGCCGCAGGTTTCACGCCTGCGGCATTTTGCAGTTTGTACAAAAAACACAGAAAATATATTGGAAAAAGAGCGGGAAAAGGGTATAATGTCAGAGAAAGTGTGATTGATAAAATACAGACGTTTTTTTCTGCTTTGTCAGGTCATAAATAAGTGAGGCGGAGGATGTAACGATGGAACAGCAGCATATGTTTACCAACCGGATGATCCGTAATCTTCTGGTGCCGGTAGTGCTGGAACAGATTTTGAATTCGATAATGGGAACCGCAGATACCATGATGGTCAGCAATGTGGGATCTGCGGCTCTTTCTGCGGTATCGTTGGTGGATTCCATCAATGTGCTTCTGATCCAGGCTTTTTCGGCGCTGGCAGCGGGAGGCGCCATTGTCTGCGCCCAGTATATCGGACAGAGGAATTATGAGAAGGCGAATATGTCTGCCAGGCAGGTGCTTTTTATCATCACAGCGATCTCTGTAGTGGTGTCTGCAGTCTGTCTGATCTTCCAGAAGCCGCTTTTGAGGCTGATCTTCGGTGCGGTGGATGCGGATGTTATGCGTGCATCGGAAACCTATTTCTTTTTCACGGCACTGTCATTCCCCTTTATTGCGGCTTATGATTCTGCGGCTTCGATCTTTCGTGCCCAGGAGAATACCAAGGGGCCTATGGCCATCTCCATGATCTCCAATATCATGAACATTGGCGGAAACGCGGTTCTGATCTGGGTTTTCCACCTTGGTGTTGCAGGAGCGGCGATCTCCACACTGGTTTCCCGTATTTTCTGTGCAGTGGTTGTTCTCTGGCAGCTGCGTAAGGATCGTCAGCCTGTCGTTGTGAAAGATTACCTGAAGATCCGTCCGGACTGGAGCATGATCGGACGTATCCTGGGACTTGGGATTCCTTCGGGAATTGAGAACAGTATGTTTCAGCTTGGAAAGCTTGCCATCCAGTCTACAGTTTCCACACTGGGAACAGCAGCCATCGCAGCGCAGGCAATGACCAATATCCTTGAGAACCTGAATGGTATCGCGGCCATCGGAGTAGGTGTGGGCCTGATGACCATCGTAGGCCAGTGTCTTGGTGCCGGCCGCAAGGATGAGGCGGTCTATTACATAAAAAAACTCTGTGTCATTGCAGAGGCAGTTATTATCGTAAGCTGTCTGATCGTGTATATTTTGGTCAGACCGGTGACGATCCTTGGCGGAATGGAGAGTACCAGTGCGGAAATGTGCATCCACATGATCACATGGATCACCATCGTAAAGCCTGTGGTATGGACAATGGCGTTCGTGCCGGGGTATGGTCTTCGTGCAGCCGGTGATGTGAAGTTCTCCATGATCACCTCCTGCTGTACCATGTGGGCGTGCAGGTTCTGTCTCTGTGTTTTCCTGATCCGTGTCCTGGGCTTCGGGCCTATGGGTGTCTGGATCGGAATGTTTGCAGACTGGACTGTTCGTGGGATCATTTTTACCTGGCGTTTCCACAGCCGCAAATGGCTGGAGCACAAGGTAATCTGAAAAGGAGGGCATCGTATATATGAAGAATGGACTGGAAGACCAGTATGTCATAAAAAACAACAAGCGCCTCCGTTATGGCTACACAACAGGCTCCTGTGCAGCCGGGGCAGCCAGGGGTGCAGTCCGGATGCTGCTTTCGGGAGAGACTCTTTCTGAGGTAGAGCTTGATACCCCAAAGGGGATCACCCTTACATTACAGCTTCACGATATTACCCGGGGCGAAACCTATGTCTCCTGTGCGGTACAGAAGGATGCAGGGGATGATCCGGATACCACCAACGGGATCCTGGTCTATGTAAAAGCGGAGAAGTTTTCTATCTCAGCGGCAGAACAGGCCGGGCAGCAGCAGAAAACAGAGAAATCCCGGCCTCAGATCATCCTGGACGGTGGGATCGGGGTGGGGCGTGTCACCAAGCCGGGACTTTCCCAGAACGTGGGCGAGGCGGCCATCAATCCGGTTCCCAGAGCCATGATCCTGCGGGAAGCCGAAGAGGCGGCCCAGGAATATGACTACGAGGGCGGTCTGAAGCTTACCGTATCCGTCCCCCAGGGGGAGGAGATCGCGAAGAAAACCTTTAATCCCCGTCTTGGCATTCTTGGCGGGATCTCCATACTTGGAACCAGCGGGATCGTGGAGCCTATGAGTGAGAAGGCTCTGATCGAAAGCATCCATGTGGAGATGAAGCAGCATTTCTGCCAGGGAGAAAACTATATCCTGGTGACACCGGGGAATTACGGTGCGGATTATCTCAGGGAGCATATGTCCATTCCCTTTGAGAACAATATCAAGTGCAGCAATTATGTAGGAGAGACCATTGACATGGCCATTGATATGGGCGTAAAGGGCATTCTTTTTGTGGCTCATATCGGTAAGTTTGTAAAGGTTGCCGCCGGGATCATGAATACCCATTCCCACTGTGCTGACGGAAGGATGGAGGTTCTCTGTGCAAGTGCCATCCGTGCAGGGGGCTCTCTGGAATGTGCCAGAGAGATCCTGGAGGCGGGGACTACGGATGAGGCGCTGGCTGTTCTTGACAGCTATGGTATCCTGAAAGAGACTATGGCTGTGGTCATGGAGAAGATCCAGTTTTATCTGGACCACAGATCCTATGAGCAGATCCTTCTGGGTGCTGTGGTGTTTTCCAATGTATACGGACTGCTGGGGCAGACCCGGGATGCAGAGGAGCTGATCCATAAGATACAGGAGCAGGCAGTCGGGGTGGATGATATTTCATGACAGGAAACCCCAGTCCGGATGGAATTTTTTTAATTTCAGGACAAAATTTGATATAAATAACAGACAGGTTTTATCCTGTCTGGAAAATATAGTTAGGAGGAAAGAAATATGGCAGGTAAATTATATGGTGTAGGTGTAGGACCGGGAGATCCGGAGCTTCTTACCTTAAAAGCACTTCGTCTTGTAAAGGAGGCAGAGGTGATCGCACTTCCGGGACAGGTTCCGGAGGATACGGTAGCGTTTAAGATCGTGGAGGGGGCTTATCCGGAGCTTGGAAAGAAGGAGCTTCTTGCAGTTCCTTTTCCGATGTCCAAGGATCCTGAGGTGCTGAAGAGCTATCACGATGCAGGAGCAGAAAAAGTCAAGGCTGTCCTGGACCAGGGGAAAGATGTGGTATTTCTCACACTGGGAGATCCTACCGTGTATTCCACATATCTCTATATCCATCACAGACTTGTGGCTCAGGGCTATGAGACGGAGATCGTCTGTGGCATCACATCCTTCTGTGCAGTTTCCGCCCGTCTGAACACCGGACTTGTGGAGAAGGCAGAGCCTCTTCACGTGATCCCGGCTTCCTATCAGATCGAGGATGCGCTGAAGCTTTCCGGTACCAAGGTCCTTATGAAGGCCGGAAAGAAAATGAAGGATGTGAAGGCGGAGCTTCTTTCTCAGGGGGCAGAGGCCATGATGATCGAAAACTGCGGAATGCCGGATGAAAAGATCTACCGGACCGTGGAGGAGATCCCTGAGGATGCAGGATATTATTCCCTGATCATTATCAAAGAAAACAAAGACAGAAGAGAGGAATAGATTATGGTACATTTTGTAGGAGCAGGTCCGGGAGCACCGGATCTTATCACAGTAAGAGGTAAACAGTATCTGGAAGAGGCAGATGTGATCATCTATGCGGGATCTCTTGTAAATCCCCAGCTTCTGGAGTATTCCAAGGATGTGTGCACCATCCATAACAGTGCAAAGATGACCCTTGAGGAAGTGATCTCTGTTATGGAGAGAGCAGAGGCTGAGGGTAAGATGACCGTTCGTCTCCACACCGGCGATCCATGTATCTATGGTGCGATCCGTGAGCAGATGGATATCCTGGATGAAAAGGGAATCCCCTATGATTCCTGCCCGGGTGTCAGTGCCTTCTGCGGAGCTGCATCTGCACTGAACCTGGAGTATACACTTCCGGATATTTCCCAGAGTGTGATCATCACAAGAATGGAAGGAAGGACACCGGTGCCGGCAAAAGAGAGTATTCAGTCCTTTGCCGCTCATAATGCGACTATGGTTATTTTCCTCAGTACAGGTATGCTGGAGGAGCTGAGCCGCAGACTGGTGGAGGGCGGATACCGTGAGGATACACCGGCTGCCATCGTCTACAAGGCAACCTGGCCCGATGAGAAGAAGTTTATCTGTACAGTGGGTACTCTGGCCCAGACAGCAAAAGAGAACAAGATCACAAAAACAGCTCTTATGCTGGTAGGTGATGCGGTCAATGCTGCAAGCTATGACAGATCCAAGCTGTATGATCCGGGCTTTACTACAGAGTTCCGTGAGGCTACGAAATAAAATATGAACATTTCCATCATTTGCTTCAGTATGACAGGGCTGGAGACAGGGGAAAGGCTTCAGAGGGCTCTGGAAAAAGAAGGTGAGAGTGTCACCCTTGCAAAAAAGAGCCGGTACCTTCCGGATCCGATCTCTGTTTCCACCTCCCAGTGGGCAGGGGAACAGTTCCAGGCAGGAAAAGAGGGCGTGATCTTTATTGGCGCCTGCGGGATCGCAGTGCGCAGTATCGCACCTTACATTGCCGGAAAAAAGACGGATCCGGCTGTGCTGGTGATCGATGAATGCGGAAAATTTGTCATTGCGCTTCTTTCCGGACATCTGGGCGGAGCCAATGAGCTGGCTCTTCGCTGTGCCGGATATCTTAAGGCGGTGCCGGTTGTGACAACAGCCACAGATCTTCACAGCCGTTTTGCAGTGGATGTTTTTGCAAAAAAGAATGGCTGTGCTATTTTTCATATGAAGGCTGCAAAGGAGGCTTCTGCGGCCCTTCTTGCAGGAAAGAGCGTTGGCTTTTACAGTGAGTTTCCATGGGACGGGGAGCTGCCGGAGGGTCTGGTGCTTTGCGGGAAGGACGGAAGGCCCTCAGCTGCAGCGGATCCGGAGAAGGGTGAGATAGCCGGTGAGGCACCGGAAACAGGTATTGCGGTGACGATCCACAGAGGCTGCCTGCCCTTTAAAAATACAGTCCATGTGGTGCCGCCCGCTGCAGTTCTGGGAATGGGCTGCCGCAGGGGAAAGGATGCAGCCTCCATCCGGAAGGCGGCAGAGGAATGTCTGAGAGAATCGGATGTTTACAGAGAAGCGCTGAGTGCTATTGCCAGTATCGATCTGAAGAAGGAAGAGGTGGGACTTCTTTCTCTGGCAGAAGCCTGGCAGCTTCCGTTTCTGACCTTTACAGAGGAAGAGCTGAAGGCAGTGCAGGGTGAATTTACCCCGTCACAATTTGTAAAAAAGATAACAGGTGTAGAGAATGTCTGTGAGAGAAGCGCGGTTCTGGGTTGCGGACAGGGTACACTGATCAGAAAAAAAACAGGCCGGGACGGTGTGACTACCGCCCTTGCAGCCGGAAATCGGAGGATACGTTTTGAGTAAGATTTATGTTGTAGGAATTGGCCCGGGTGCGTATGACCAGATGACTGGAAGAGCGATCCGTGCATTAAATGAAAGTGATGTGATCATCGGTTACACGGTGTATGTGGATCTTGTAAAGGAGTATTTTGCAGGCAAAGAGTTCATGACCACACCGATGAAAAAAGAGGTAGACCGCTGTGTACTTGCTTTTGACGAGGCAAAAAAAGGAAAAACCGTTTCCATGATCTGTAGTGGTGACGCCGGTGTCTATGGCATGGCAGGTCTGATGTATGAGGTGGGAGAAAACTATCCTGATGTGGAGCTGACCATTATCCCGGGTGTGACAGCAGCCACAGGCGGCGCCGCAGTGCTGGGTGCACCGCTGATCCATGATTTCTGCCTGATCAGCTTAAGTGATCTTCTGACTCCGTGGGAGAAGATCGAGGCAAGGCTTCTGGCAGCAGCACAGGCGGATTTTGTGGTATGCCTTTACAATCCGTCCAGCAGAAAACGTAAGGATTATCTTCAGAAGGCCTGTGATCTGATGATGAAATACAAGTCTCCGGATACTGTCTGCGGCACGGTTGCCCAGATCGCACGTGACGGCGAGACTGCACAGGTTATGACACTGAAGGAACTCCGTGATACAGAAGTGGATATGTTTACTACCGTTTTTGTGGGAAATTCACAGACTAAGAATGTAAACGGCAAGATGGTAACACCAAGGGGATATAAGAATGTATAAAGCCATTGTTTTTGCAGGGACCACCGAGGGCTATGCACTTTGTGAGTTCCTTGCGGAAAATCATGTTCCGGTCTATGCCTGTGCAGCCACGGAATATGGCGGCTCCCTTCTGAAGGAAAATGAATTTCTCCATGTCAGCGCCGGAAGGCTGAAAACCGAAGATATGGAGGAGCTTTTCCGAAGGGAAGCGCCGGAGATCGTTCTGGACGCCACTCATCCCTATGCAGCAGAGGTGACAAAAAATATCCGGACTGCCTGTGAGAACGGAAGCATCCGCTATCAGCGTGTCCTTCGCCCGGAGGGGGAGAAGAACAGGGAAGCCATCTATGTGGAAAGCACGGAGAAGGCGGCAGAGTTTCTTTCCGGTACAGAGGGGAACATTTTTCTTACCACAGGAAGCAAGGAGCTGTCTAAATTTACAGTGATCCCGGATTACCAGGAGAGGCTTTTTGCCCGGGTGCTGTCCATCCCTTCCGTGATCAGCTCCTGTGCGGAGCTGGGGATCGAGGGAAAGCATCTCATCGGTATGCAGGGGCCATTTTCCACAGAGATCAATGAAGCCATGCTTCGACAGTTTCAGTGCAGCTATCTGGTCACTAAGGATACCGGTCTGGCAGGTGGATTCCCGGAAAAGATGGAGGCCTGTCAGCGCTGCGGCGTCACACCTGTGATCATCGGAAGACCTTTGCAGGAGGAGGGGCTGTCCCTGCCGGAAGCAAGGGTATTTCTGGCAAAGCTGTTCGGCCTTACCCTATCACAGAGGGTTTCTCTTGTAGGCATCGGCATGGGTGCGGAAAAAACACTGACCCTGGAAGGAAAGAAGGCCTTTGATGAGGCGGAGCTTCTGATCGGTGCAAAGCGTATGACAGATGCCGTACAGAGGCCGGGGCAGATGGTTCTCCATGAGTACCGCAGTGATAAGATCGTGGAGTATATCAAGACACATCCACAGTACCGTACCGTAGCCATTGCCCTTTCCGGCGATGTGGGCTTCTACAGCGGTGCAAGGAAGCTGATGGATCTTCTGGATGGTGATGTCCAGGTGATTTGCGGGATTTCTTCCGTTGTTTATTTTATGGCGAAGATCGGTCTTTCCTGGGATGATGCCAGGATCGTCAGCGCTCATGGAAGAGACTGCAATCTGATTGCCCTGATCCGGCATAACCCCAAGGTTTTTTCCATTCTGGGAACAGAGGATGGGGTAGCTCGTCTGGCTTCTCGTCTGGTTGCGTATGGAATGGGTGATGTGACCCTCTATGTGGGAGAAAATCTTTCCTACGAAAATGAAAAGATCTTTCATGCCAGTGCGGCAGAGCTTACAGAATACCGGGGAGATGCGTTAAGCGTGGTAACTGCGTGCAATGAAAAGGCACTACCTTTGCCCGCAGTTCACGGGATCTGTGATGAGGAATTTCTTCGTGGGAAGGCGCCTATGACAAAGGAAGAGGTGCGTACGGTTTCTCTGTCCAAGCTTCGTCTTCAGGAGGACTCTGTCTGCTATGATGTGGGAGCGGGCACAGGCTCGGTTTCTGTTGAGATGGCGCTTCGTGCTTGGAAGGGGCAGGTCTATGCCATCGAGAAAAAGGAAGATGCCCTTGCTCTTCTGAAGGAGAACAGGCGGAAATTTGCCACAGACAATCTGGAGATCGTGCCGGGTACTGCACCGGAAGCGATGGTGGCACTGCCTGTTCCGACACATGCCTTTATCGGCGGGTCCTCCGGAAACATGAACGAGATCATCCGGCTTCTTCTGGACAAAAATCCGGGAGTACGGATCGTGATCAACTGCATCACCCTGGAGACGGTGACGGAAGCCATGAATGCCATCCGAGATTTCAGCCTGACGGATGTGGATATCGTACAGCTGTCTGCGGCAAGATCTAAATCTATCGGAAGGTATCATATGATGATGGGTGAGAATCCGATCTATATCATTTCCTGCAGCGGAAGAGGGGAGGAGATTTAGGTGAAGATCCCGAGAATACTTCTTGCGGCAGGTGCCAGCGGAAGCGGAAAAACCCTGATCACCTGCGGGCTGCTTCAGGTGCTGGTGAACCGTGGCCTTAAGGTGGCTTCTTTTAAATGCGGCCCGGATTACATAGATCCTATGTTCCACAGCCGTGTGATCGGTACAAGATCCCGAAACCTGGATACGTTTTTTACAGATGGAGACAGAACCCGGTATCTTCTGGCAAAGAACGCATCGGACTGTGAGATCGCAGTGATGGAGGGAGTCATGGGGTATTATGATGGTGTAGGAGGGATCACCTCCAGAGCCAGCGCCTATGATCTGGCCTCCACCACAGATACACCGGTGATCCTGATCGTAAACAGCCGTGGCATGAGTGTTTCCCTGGCTGCCTATGTAAAGGGCTTTCTGGAATACAAAAAGGACAGCCATATCTGCGGCGTGATCTTTAACCAGATGTCCCCCATGCTGTATCCCAGGATGAAGAAGCTTCTGGAAGAGGAGCTTTCCGTAAAGGTACTGGGATATGTTCCGAAGGTGGAGGACTGTGTGATCGAAAGCCGTCATCTGGGGCTGGTGCTTCCGGAGGAGATCCCGGAGCTGAAAAGCCGTCTGCAGAAGCTTTCCGAGGTGCTGGAGAAAACTTTGGATATCGATGGGATCCTGGAGCTTGCAGGGGGAGCACCGGAGCTTGCGGCACCGAAGACGGAAATGCTGATACAGAAGGATACTGCTTTCGGATACCGGACAGAGGAAACGGTACGGATCGGTGTGGCGGATGATGAAGCCTTCTGCTTTTTCTATGCGGATAATTTAAATCTTCTGGAGCAGATGGGAGCGGAGCTGGTGCGTTTTTCCCCCATTCATGACAGAGAGCTTCCGGAGGATCTGGACGGGCTTCTTTTAAGCGGCGGTTACCCGGAATTAAACGGGGAGGCGCTGGAAGAAAATCAGGAAATGTGCACCCGGATCCGGGAAGTCATCCTGGACGGAATGCCCTGTCTGGCAGAATGTGGCGGATTCATGTATCTTCATCAGGAGATGGAGGATATGGAAGGAAAGCAGCGCAGAGTCTGCGGGGTGATCCCTGGAAGGGCTTACCGGACACCGAAGCTGAACCGGTTCGGCTATATCACCCTTACGGAAAAACAGGATACCGGACTTGGTGAGATCCCGGCTCATGAATTCCATTATTTTGATTCCACAGATTGCGGAGAGGATTTTCATGCGGCAAAGCCGGCATCTAAAAGAGGATGGGATTGTATCCATGACCGGGGCAGGCTGATGGCAGGATTTCCGCATCTTTATTATTACGGAAATCCCAGGGTTCCGGCACGCTTTCTGAAGAACGCACTGGAATATAAGAAAGAACGGAGGCAGAAAAAAGATGCTGAAATATAGTCTTCCTGCACTGGTCTTAGGATTTGTGCTGGATCTTCTGATCGGAGATCCCAGATGGCTTTATCATCCGATCTGTGTCATCGGCAATCTGATCGCAGTGCTGGAAAAAATGATCCGGAAGATTTTTCCGAAAAATCACGGCGGTGAGCTGACAGGAGGCTTTCTGATCGTAGTGCTTGTCTGTCTGTTCAGCGGCGGGGTGCCGCTTCTGGTGCTTTATTATCTTTACCGGTATCTGCCGGTGGCCGGATTTGTGCTGGAGGTTTTCTGGTGCTATCAGCTTCTTGCCACCCGTTCCCTGAAGGATGAGAGTATGAAGGTTTATGACCGGCTGAAAAACGGAACTCTGGACGAGGCACGCTATGCGGTGTCCATGATCGTAGGCCGTGATACCAGAGAGCTTACGGAAACCGGCGTGACAAAGGCTGCCGTGGAAACCGTTGCGGAAAATGCATCCGACGGCGTGATCGCCCCCATGCTTTATATGGCTATCGGCGGGGTGCCGCTGATGTTTTTGTACAAGGGTATCAATACCATGGATTCCATGCTTGGATATAAAAATGACAAATATCTTTATTTCGGCCGTATTGCGGCAAAGCTGGATGATGTGGCCAATTATATCCCTGCCAGGATCTCCGGCTGGCTGATGGTGGCAGGAACTGTTTTTACAGGAATGGATACAAAAAACGCGGCAAAGATCTACAAACGTGACAGGAGGAATCATGCAAGCCCCAACTCGGCCCAGACAGAGGCTGCCATGGCCGGAGCGCTGGATGTACAGCTTGCGGGAAATGCATATTATTTCGGAAAATTATATGAAAAACCCACGATCGGGGATCCGATCCGCCCGGTGGAGCCGGAGGATATCAAAAGAGCTAACCGGCTGATGTACGCGGCATCCATACTGGGTGTGGTTGTATTTGGACTGCTCAGTGCGGGGATCCGGTTCGGGTTATTAAGGTAACAATAAATACAGACAGGAGAATGACCAATGACAAAACACATACATGGAGGAGACGTATATAAACATAAAGACTGCCTGGATTTTTCGGCAAATCTGAATCCTTTGGGAACACCGGAAAGTGTGAAGCAGGCCATTATCCACAGTCTGGATCATATTGCACAGTATCCCCAGGTGGGATGTGGCGTTCTCAGGGAAAGGATCGCAGAATCGGAAGGGGTAAAAGCGGAAGAGGTAATATGCGGTAACGGAGCAGCAGAAGTGATCTTTACTCTCTGTCATGCAGTAAAGCCAAAGCGGGCTCTGATCCCGGCGCCTACTTTTGCGGAATACGGACAGGCTCTGGCCAGCACTGGCTGTGAGCTGGAATATTACATGCTGACGGAAAATGACGGTTTTGTGCTCAGTGAAGCATATCTGGATATCCTCCATAAGGGACTGGATATGGCTTTCTTATGTAACCCCAACAATCCTACCGGCATGCTGATCCCCCACAGGCTTCTGAAAAGAATCCTGGAAAAATGCAGAAAGCTGGACATCCTGCTGGTGGTAGATGAGTGTTTCCTTGATTTTGTAAAGGAACCGGAAGAGTATTCTCTGAAGCGTTCTCTTTCCGGGTTCAATAATCTTTTTATCCTGAAAGCATTTACAAAAAGATATGCCATGGCCGGTGTGCGGCTGGGCTATGGCCTCTGTTCTGACAGAAAGCTGATGGAAAGGATGGAGCTCTGCGTTCAGCCATGGAATGTTTCCACCATGGCCCAGGCAGCCGGGCTCCAGGCACTTACAGAGACGGAATATGTAGAGGAGGGAAGACAGCTTGTTTTTCGGGAGGCACAGTGGCTGAAGGATGAGCTGGTCCGCATTGGGTATAAAGTATTTCCGTCGGAAGCAAATTATATTTTCTTTAAAGGACCGGAGGAGCTCTTTGACTTCTGTCTGCGCAAGCGGATCCTGATCCGTGACTGCAGCAATTATCCGGGTCTTACAAAGGGGTATTACCGGATCGCGGTAAAGCGCCATGAAGAAAATGTAAAACTGATCGAAGTACTTGAGGGAGGTATATTATGGCAAAAGCAATAATGGTACAGGGAACCATGTCCAATGCCGGAAAAAGCCTGCTGGCTGCGGGACTTTGCAGGATCTTTAAGCAGGATGGATATCGTGTGGCTCCTTTTAAATCACAAAATATGGCACTGAATTCCTTTATCACAGAGGATGGTCTTGAGATGGGACGGGCCCAGGTCATGCAGGCAGAGGCAGCCGGGATCCGGCCGTCTGTCCTGATGAATCCCATCCTTCTGAAGCCTACCAATGATGTAGGATCCCAGGTGATCGTAAACGGAGAGGTTCTTGGAACCATGAGTGCCAGGGATTATTTCAAATATAAGAAGACCCTGGTCCCGGATGTGATGAAGGCATACAACGCTCTTGCAGCGGATAACGATATCATTGTCATCGAAGGTGCGGGAAGCCCTGCCGAGATCAATCTCAAGGATGAGGATATTGTAAATATGGGTATGGCAAAGATGGCCAAGGCACCGGTCCTTCTTGTGGGAGATATTGACCGTGGAGGTGTTTTTGCTCAGCTGATCGGTACGGTAGAGCTTCTGGAGGACGATGAGAAGGCTATGGTAAAGGGGCTGATCATCAACAAATTCCGCGGAGATAAGACTATTCTGGACCCTGGTGTTGTCATGCTTGAGGAAAGAAGCGGGATCCCGGTGGTGGGTGTGGCGCCTTATCTGGATATCCAGGTGGAGGATGAGGACAGCCTGACGGAGCGTTTTGACCGGAAGCAGGAAGCCGGTGTCATTGATATCGCAGTAGTCCGTACACCAAGGATCTCCAACTTTACGGATTTTAATCCTTTTGAGAGCATTCCCGGAGTTTCTCTCCGCTATGTAAAACACCCGAGAGATCTTCACTCTCCGGACATGATCATCCTTCCTGGAACCAAGAACACCATGGGTGATCTGATCTGGATGCGGGAAAGCGGAATGGAAGCAGCAGTTCTCAAGGAAGCCTCCAGAGGCAAGCTGATCTTTGGTGTCTGCGGCGGCTATCAGATGCTGGGCGAGACCTTAAGCGATCCTCATGGCGTTGAAAATGGCGGTTCCATGAAAGGAATGGGACTTCTTCCTATGGAAACGGTATTTGCCGAAAAGAAAACCAGGACCAGGGTGCAGGGGCATTTCGGTCAGCTGTCCGGTGTGTTTGCTCCTCTTTCCGGTGCGGAGATCGAGGGCTATGAGATCCATATGGGCGAAAGCATCCTGAAGGACAATGCAGGAACAGCCACGAAGATCACAGACAGCGTCAGCGGTAAGAAAAAAGAAGAGGGTGCTTTTGCGGGAAATGTGTGCGGAACCTATATCCACGGCGTTTTCGATAAGGAAGCATCTGCAGAGGCGATCATCCGCGTGATCGGCGAGAAAAAAGGGATTGATGTGGAAAATATGACAGGCGTGGATTTTGCGGCATTTAAGGAACAGCAGTATGATATCCTGGCTGCAGAGCTGCGGAAGCATCTGGATATGAAAAAAATCTATGAGATACTGGAAAACGGGATTACGGAGGAAGAATAGAAATGAAAGTTGAGCTTGAAAATGTAAAACCCATGGAGATTGAAAAAAGAAGCTTTGAGATCATCACAGAAGAGCTGGGGGATACTCCCCTGATCCCGGGAACAGAGCTGATCGTAAAACGCTGCATCCACACAAGCGCAGATTTTGATTATGCAAAAAATCTCTGCTTCTCGGAGGGGGCAGTGGAGATGGCCATGGATGCCATCCGCAACGGTGCCTGTATCGTCACAGATACCCAAATGGCAAAGGCCGGGATCAACAAGCGTGCACTTGCCCGCTACGGCGGTGAGGCTTACTGCTTCATGTCCGATGAGGATGTGGCTGCCCTTGCAAAAAAGAACGGGACTACCAGAGCCACAGCCAGCATGGACAAGGCAGCAGAGATGGATAAAAAGCTGATCTTTGCCATTGGAAACGCACCTACCGCACTGGTACGTCTTTATGAGCTTATTGAGAACGGAAAGCTTTCTCCTGAGCTGATCATCGGTGTGCCGGTAGGCTTTGTGAATGTTGTGCAGTCCAAGGAGCTGATCATGCACGCAGATGTGCCTTATATTGTGGCAAAAGGACGCAAGGGTGGAAGCAATATTGCTGCGTGCATTGTAAATGCCCTGCTCTACATGATCGATAACCGGAGAGATTAGGAGCCGGTAACCTCCTTCAGAAGCTGACAGGCAGGCAGAAAATCCTTGGATGGAATGGAGGAGCAGGAGAGGACCAGGGTGACCTCGGCTCCGTTTTCTCTGAGAACCTCCAGTCCCAGACCACGGTTCCGGGCTCTGTCTGTCAGTTCACTGCCTGTGAGAGAACAGGGAAGAGTAAGGGCAAGGCTGGTTCCTGCGGCTCCTGTTTGAATCTGGCAGTCCTGGCCGAAGGTTTCCCGGACAGCCTGGGAAAGAGCCTTCAGCTTCTGGGAATAAAGGCGGCGGAGCTTTCTTGTCTGGGAAGCCAGATGCCCGTCGCGGATAAACTGGCAGAGTGCAATCTGTTCTGCCTTGGAAGCAGTCTGATTATAAAAGGCTGCTTTTTTTGTATATTTTTCCCGGAGAGAGCGCGGCAGTACCATGAAGCTGACACGGATGGAGGGCAGCAGCAGCCTGGAAAAGGAACCGATATAGACAACGTTTTCACCACCTGCAAGGCCGAAAAGTGAAGGCGTCGGTTTCTGGAAATAAACAAATTCGTTTTCGAAATCATCCTCAATGATCAGATGGTCATTGATCTCCGCATGACGGATCAGCTCCAGGCGTCGTTTTACCGGCATGATCTCGCCCCATTTCGTCATGTGAGCAGGAGAAACATAGATCACATCGCAGCTTTTGTCCCGGTAATGGACATCAAAGCCGTAATCCTGAAAGATGGTGCTGCATGTGGTGAAGGATGGTGTGGGGAACGAAACGGTTTTCCGTTCATGGATCAGAGGGCAGAGGATCTGGAGAAGGGGCTGGAGACCGGCCCCTACTACAATGTCATCCGGGGAGCAGATCACATTTCTGCGTTCCCGGATATAGTCTGCGAGAACCTCCCGGAAATCGCTTTCGCCCTGGGGTTCGCCATAAGAAAGCATACGGTCGCCCTGGCGGAGGGCGCTTTTGATGTAACGCTGCCACAGATCAAAACGGAAGCTTTCCCGGTCAACACCGGAAGAGGCAAAATCATAAAGGCAGGGCGTGATATCCTTATCCTGTTTTTCGGGGGTAAGCAGATGCTGCTTGGAAGCAATGCCGGTGACATAATAGCCGCTCTGTGCCCTGGCGATGATATAGCCGTCTGCTGCCAGCAGAAGATAGGCATTTTCGATGGTGGTACGGCTCAGCTTCAGCTCCTGGGCGCATTTGCGGAGGGAGGGCATTTTGCTTCCGGGAAGGAGACGGCCTTCCAGGATCAGCTTCCGGTAATAGTGATAAACCTCCAGATAAAGGTGTTCTTTTTTGTGTTCTGCAGATATATTTAACATAAGTATGATGATTTCCTTCCAAAAATGATTGCGTAAACCTGACAGTTCATTCTATAATATTACAGAAAAAAACTCAAGACTGGAGAATTACCATGAAAAAAATAGCAGTGATCAATGATCTTTCCGGGCTGGGGAAATGTTCACTGACAGCAGCGATCCCGGTGATCTCGGTGATGGGAGTCCAGGCGTGTCCACTTCCCACCGCTGTTTTAAGCAACCAGACCGGTTATGAAAGTTATTTCTGTGAGGATTTCACAGAGCATATGGAACCATATATGGAGCAGTGGAAAAAAAGAGGATTTTTCCCGGATGGGATCTATACAGGATTTCTTTCTGACGATAAGCAGGCAGACAGAATCCTGAAATTTATGGATGCGTTTGCAGGGAAGGATACTCTGATCCTTACAGATCCGGTGATGGGGGATGACGGCGCGGTTTATCCGATCTATACAGAAGAGCTTCGTAGCCGGTTCTGCGAACTGACACGTCGTTCCTATGTGATCACACCGAACCTTACGGAAGCCCTCCTTCTTCTCTACGGAAAAGAAAAAATGGAGGAGATCTGGAAGGAACTGCAAAAGGCATCAGAGGCCCGGCGGATGGAAGAGATCCGGGAGATCGGGTGTGGACTTGCCCGGAAATTTTCACTTCCTGCCGTTGTGATCACCGGAGTGGATCACAGGGAGGAGGGGCAGCCTCTGAAAATGGGGAATCTTGTCCTAGAAAATGGAAACAGCTCCTGGGTATTTGCAGAGAAATCCGGCGGAAGCTATTCCGGGACAGGAGATCTTTTTGCATCCGTGCTAAGTGCAGGGCTGGTAAAAAGATATTCCATGAAAACCTGTGCAGAGCTGGCCGTGGACTTTATCTCGGCATCGATCCGGGATGCGGTGGAGGAAGGAACAGACCGTAACGATGGTGTATGCTTTGAACAGCATCTCGGCATGCTGCTTCCATAAAAATATAAGGGGATAAAAAAGAGCTGACCGTCAGGCCAGCTCTTCCCATTTTTCATAAAGCTCTTCCAGTTCTTCAGCGATGGCTGCTTTTTCGCGGCTCAGCTTTGTACATTCCGCTACATTGGTGCAGACATCCGGAAGGACCATGGTTTCGTCGATCTCGCTGTCTCTTGTTTCCAGCTCTTCGATACGGGCTTCGACTTTTTTCAGCTCGGCTTCCCGTTTTCGTTTCTTTGCCTGTTCTTCCTTCATCTGCTGCCAGGAAAGCTTGTTCTCGGAAACCGCTTTTTCTTCGGCAGGTGCCTCCGGAGAAGTGCTTCCCGGTGCATAGGTACTGGTCAGCTCCTCCTTCTTTTCCAGATAGTAATCATAATCACCGATGTAATTTACCACTGCCTGGTTTGTCAGCTCCATGATCCTGGTCGCAGTCTGATTGATAAAGTAACGGTCATGGGATACATAAAGGACTGTACCAGTGTAGCTGACCAGTGCTTCCTCCAGGATCTCCTTGGAGGCAATATCCAGATGGTTGGTAGGCTCGTCAAGGATCAGGAAGTTGGCTTCGGAAAGCATCAGCTTTGCAAGGGAAACACGGCCTCTTTCTCCACCGGAAAGTGCGGAGATCTCCTTGAAAACATCATCTCCGGTAAAGAGAAATGCGGCAAGCATATTTCGGATCTCGGTCTCTGTGAGAGTCGGATAAGTATCGGAGATCTCCTGGAAAATCGTTTTGTCCATATGCAGAACATGATGTTCCTGATCGTAATAACCGATCTGCACCTTGGAACCAAGGGAAAATTTGCCGGCATCTGCCTCAATAAGACCGTTGATGATCTTCAGCATGGTGGTCTTTCCGGTTCCGTTGTTTCCGATCAGTGCCACACGCTCGCCGCGTTTGATATCAAAGGAGATATCGGAGAACAGGGTCTGTCCCGGAAAGGCCTTGGAAAGCGCTTCCACGTGGAGCACATCGTTTCCGCTTAACACCCGTGGTTCCAGCGAGATACGCATCCGGTCCTGGAGCTCAAGAGGTTTTTCAATTCTCTGTACACGGTCCAGCATTTTTTCACGGCTTTCCGCACGTTTGATGGATTTTTCACGGTTAAAGGATTTCAGCTTGGCGATAACGGCTTCCTGATGCTTGATATCCCGCTGCTGATTTAAGTATGCCTTGTACTGTGCGTCACGAAGCTGAGCCTTCTTGAGAGCATAGGCAGAGTAGTTGCCGCTGTATACGCGGGTCTGTCCGGCTTCGATCTCAATGACCTTGGTGACCACCTTATCCAGAAAATAACGGTCATGGGAGACGATAAAAACAGCTCCCGGATAATTCAGAAGATAAGTTTCCAGCCAGGAGATGCTTTCCATATCCAGGTGATTGGTTGGCTCATCCAGAAGCAGGATATCCGGCTTGGAAAGAAGCATCTTGCCCAGCGCCACGCGGGTTTTCTGACCGCCGGAAAGAGTTTCAATCTGCTTGTCATAATCTTCCTCCGTGAAGCCGAGACCCTTTAAGACACCGGTCAGCTCACTTTTGTAAGCGTATCCGTTCTCCAGCTCAAACTGATGGGTCAGGCGGGTATAGGTTTCCATCAGACGGTTCAGCTCATCACCGGTCACCGTGTTCATTTCCTGTTCCATATTGCGGATACGGCGTTCCATATCGATGATGTGCTGCTTGGTGGTAAGAAGCTCTTCGTAGATGGTATGATGTCCGTGGATATCCTGGTACTGGGCAAGATAGCCGATATTTTTATCCCGGGCAAGCACCACGGTACCGGAATCAGCAGAAAGCTCCTGCATGATGATACGCAGCAGTGTGGTCTTTCCTGCACCGTTGCAGCCGATCAGAGCAGCCTTTTCACGGTCTTCAATGTGAAAGGATGCATCATTTAAAATTACTTTTTCGCCAAAGGCCTTGCATATATTCTGACATGATAAAATCATAAAAACTGTCCTCCTGTATAAAGAATCACCCCTGTTTATGTCTGAACAGGGAAAAATCCTCCACCTATTATAACGGAAACTGCCGGGATTTCAAAGAAAAAATCAATTATTAGAAAAAATATAAAGAAATTTGTACAGAATAGACAACTTTAATTGACAGGAAAATGTCAATTCGTTATAATTAACCTAGTGTAAGGTAAGGAGGAAAACTATCGTGGAGACAAAACAAATCTCGAAAGCGGTGATTAAGCGTCTGCCACGCTATTACCGCTACTTAGGAGAGCTGATGGAAGATAATGTAGAACGTATTTCTTCCAATGAATTAAGTAAAAAGATGCATACCACAGCTTCTCAGATCCGTCAGGATCTTAATAATTTTGGCGGTTTTGGGCAGCAGGGGTATGGCTATAATGTACACTATCTTTATACAGAGATCGGTAAGATCCTGGGACTGGATACCGTTCATCCGATGATCATCCTGGGTGCCGGTAATCTGGGACAGGCACTTGCCAATTATGTGGATTTTGAGAAGCGCGGGTTCAGGTTGGTTGGTATCTTTGACGTAAATCCTGTGCTTGAGGGCATCGCAGTCCGTGGACTTGAGATCCAAATGCTCAGTGAGCTTCCGTTTTTCCTGAGAGAGAATAACGTGGAGATCGCGATTCTGACACTTCCCAAGAATAAAGCCAAGGAAATGGCAGATATCCTGGTGGAGAACGGGATCAAGGCAATCTGGAATTTTGCACATCTCGATCTTGAGACACCGGATGATGTGATCGTAGAGAACGTTCATCTTTCCGAGAGTCTGATGACACTGTCTTATAATCTCAGTAAATACAGGCAGGAACATGTGGATAAGTAAGAATTGTTAAGCTGCCGGAAACGGCAGCTTTCTCTATGACAGAGGGGAGGCAGAAGACAGAATGAAGAAGCTTGTTACCTGCAAAGAAATGAAGGATCTGGACTCCACAACGATCCGTGAGATCGGAGTTCCCTCCGAGGTTCTGATGGAGCGGGCAGCACTGAAGGTGGTAGAGGAAACAGAAAAGTATCTCCAGAAGGACGAAAGGATCCTGGTAGTCTGCGGAAGCGGAAATAATGGCGGTGACGGTATCGCTGTTGCCAGATTGTTCCATCTGAAGGGGATCCGGGTAGAGTTTTATATGGTCGGAAACAAAGATAAAATGACCAGAGAGACAGCTCTTCAGTATAAGATCGCTTCCGGTTATCGTGTCCCGGAGGTGAATAACCCGCAGTGGAGTGAATATACTACTATAGTAGATGCCGTGTTTGGGGTAGGCCTGACGCGTCCGATCGAGGGGCATTATGCTGATATCATCCATGAGATGAACAGTGCGAGGGCCAAAAAGATCGCAGTTGACATCCCGTCAGGAGTGAACGGAGATACTGGCCTGGAAATGGGAATTGCCTTCAGCGCCGATCTGACTGTCACATTTGCCTACCGGAAAAGAGGTCTTTGCTTTTATCCGGGAAGACTGTATGCAGGAAGGATCGTTACCGCCGATATCGGGATCTATGAGCAGGAAGCTGTGACTGCATCTGCCGCCTGTCTGGAAAATAAAGATCTGAAGCTGTTTCCGGAACGTGATCCCGGCGGAAACAAGGGTACCTTCGGAAAAGTGCTCTTTGTGACCGGAAGTGAGGGAATGTGCGGAGCCGCTTATTTAAGCGCCAGTGCAGCACTTCGTGCCGGTGCGGGAATGGTAAAGATCCAGACTGTGGAAGCCAACAGGATCCCACTGCAGATACTCCTTCCGGAGGCTATGGTCTGCAGCCGCTTTGATCAGGAATCCAATGAACAGCTTCTATCCTGGTGTGATGTGATCGTGATCGGACCGGGACTTGGAACCTCAGTGGCCAGCCGTGAGAGAGAACAGTGGTTTCTCACGGCGGCTGCCCGGGAGAAAAAGCCGCTGATCCTGGATGCGGACGGCCTGAACCTTCTGGCTGCACATCCACAGTGGTACCAGTATCTGGGAGAGCATGTAGTCCTGACACCGCATATCGGAGAAATGAGCCGGCTCAGTGGCAGAACGATCCAGGAGATCCAGCATGAGATCGCAGATACTGCACTGAAATGTGCTGCGGAAACAGGCTCTGTGTGCGTATTGAAGGATGCATGTACGGTGATCGCAGATGAAAAAGGCCAGATGTATCTGAATCTTTCCGGTAATTCCGGAATGGCAACTGCAGGAAGCGGAGATGTGCTTTCTGGGATCCTGGCAGCAGTGTTATGTATGTATCTGAAAACGGAGGAACAGCCTCCCATGGTTTTAAAGGCCGCGTTAGGTGTTTATCTTCACGGACTTTGCGGTGATCTTGCAGCCGCTGAAAAAGGAAAGCGCAGTATGCTGGCAGGAGATATCATAGAATATCTGCCCAAGGCATTAGCTATAGGTGAAGAGGAGTCGGAATTATGAAAAAATACGAGAGAGTAAAAGCACTGGTATCACTGGATGCCATTGCCCACAATTTTGAGGAAATGCATAAAAATGTTAAAGAAGGGACAAAGATCATCGCTGTGATCAAGGCGGACGGTTATGGTCATGGTGCCAGAGCTATTGCCCGTCTGATCCAGGACTATGACTATATCTGGGGATTTGCAACAGCTACTGCAGAGGAGGCACTGGAGCTTCGGCATGCAGGGATCACCAAGCCTGTCCTGATCCTTGGCCTTGTATTTGAGGAATATTATGAGGAACTTGCAGCCAATGATATCCGGATCACCATATCGGATCTAAATACAGCGGCAGAATATGCAAAAGCAGGTGCACGCATTGGAAAAAATGTACATATTCATCTGGCTCTGGATACGGGAATGACAAGGATCGGATATGCGGATATTCCGGAAAATGCGGTAAAGATCGAAAAAATCTCAAAAATCCCGAATCTGGTGATCGAGGGAATGTTTACCCATTTTGCCAGGGCGGATGAGACCGACCGTTCTCCTGCACTGGTGCAGCTGGACCGTTATCTCCGTTTTGCAGAGCTTCTGGAAAAAAGAGGTGTTCATATTCCGGTACGTCACTGCTCCAATAGTGCAGGTATCATCCGTGTTCCGGAAGCAAATCTCAATGTCGTTCGTGCCGGCATCACCATTTACGGTATTTATCCGTCAGAGGAGGTAGAACGTGATATTGTGAAGCTGACACCTGCAATGGAGCTGAAAAGTCATGTATCCTATGTGAAAAATGTGGAACGTGGAACAGCGGTAAGCTATGGAGGAACGTTTGTTACAGAACGCTTTACCAGAATGGCAACGATCCCCGTAGGTTATGCAGATGGCTATCCGAGACAGCTTTCCAATAAGGGCTGGGTCCTGATCCGGGGCAAAAAAGCTCCGATCCTCGGACGTGTCTGCATGGATCAGTTTATGGTTGATGTCACAGATATCCCGGAGGTGAAGGCCGGGGACGAGGTCACCCTGATGGGAAGAGATGGAGAGGAATTTATCAGTGTGGAGACACTGGGAGATCTTTCCGGAAGATTTTCCTATGAATTTGTCTGCGGGATCAGTAAACGTGTTCCGCGGGTTTATATCAAAGACGGTAAGGAATGCGGAGAAGAGGAGAGCTTTTTCCAGTAGATCCGTAAATACCCGGATCCGGAAAACGTCGGGTCAGACATAAGGCCGGTAAAAAAGTACCACGCATGGTATACACAAAGAAATTGTGGAAATACTTATCTGTAAAAAGGAATACGGCTTGCAAATAAGCCGGACCAGAATCGGAGTGTGAATTGTGTGGTTATAAAAAGAGGGGATATTTTTTACGCGGACTTAAGACCTGTAGTGGGCAGTGAACAGGGCGGCATCCGTCCGGTGCTGATCATCCAGAACGATGTGGGCAACCGTCACAGTCCCACAGTGATCTGTGCGGCAATTACATCAAAAATGAATAAGGCAAAACTGCCGACACATATTGAGATCGATGCATCCGCCTACGGGATCGAAAAGGATTCCGTGATCCTTCTGGAACAGCTCCGCACCATCGACAAGCGGCGTCTGAAGGATAAGGTGTGTCATCTGGACAGTGCTATGCTTGATAAGGTGAATCATGCGCTTGAGATCAGTCTGGAACTGACTTTTTAGGGGAACATGAGGAATTTTGACCGGTTTGTTTTCTGATTCTTGACGAAATCTTTCATAAGTGCTATATTAAACCGAGTTGCAATTATGTAAAACGGTACCCAAAATGAGCAGGGCACGAAAGAAAATATACGGTAACAAGGAGAGGAAGATACCATGTCAGGACATTCAAAATTTGCCAACATCAAACATAAGAAAGAGAAAAATGATGCCAAGAAGGGTAAGATCTTCACAGTCATCGGCCGTGAGATCGTTATGGCAGTAAAGGCCGGCGGCCCGGATCCTGCAAACAACAGCAAGCTTCGTGATGTCATCGCAAAAGCAAAAGCGAACAACATGCCGAACGATACGATCGATCGTGGAATCAAGAAGGCAGCAGGTGCGGATTCTGCAGACAGCTACGAGAAGGCTGTATATGAGGGATATGGTCCGAACGGTGTTGCTATTATCGTAGAGACTCTTACAGATAACAAGAACCGTACTGCAGGTAATGTACGTAACGCGTTTACCAAGGGTAACGGAAGCATCGGAACACAGGGATGCGTATCCTTTATGTTCGACCAGAAGGGCCAGATCATCATCGATAAGGAAGAGCTTGAGGATGAGTGCGGCGAGATGGATGCGGACGAGCTGATGATGACAGCTCTGGATGCAGGTGCTGAGGACTTCAACGAGGAAGAGGACAGCTTTGAGATCATCACAGCACCGGACGATTTCAGTGCTGTACGTGAGGCTCTTGAGAAAGCCGGAATTCCGCTTGTAGAAGCACAGATCGCCATGATCCCGCAGACCTATGTGGAGCTGACGGATGATCAGGCTATCAAAGATCTTCACAGAACACTGGATCTTCTTGATGATGACGACGACGTTACTGACGTATGGACAAACTGGGACGAATGATCTCTGAATAGAAAGTAATATTTTGCATATAATACCTCCAGAATTTCAGATTCCGGAGGTATTTTTTTATGGAAAAACAGAGCGAAGAGGGAAAACAGAAGGAACTGGACCGGGAAGCGAGCCAGAACGAACAGATCCGGGAAACCGGGCAGGCAGTGCTCGATGGAAATTCCCGGAAGCATAAAGTAGAACTTCTGACGGTGATCGGGGAAATCGAAGGTCATGAATCCGCGCCGTCTCACAGCAAAACAACCAAGTATGAGCATGTACTGCCAAAGCTGGCTCTCATTGAGGACGATGAGGAGATCGAGGGACTTCTGATCCTTTTAAATACGGTAGGAGGAGATGTGGAGGCAGGGCTTGCCATTGCGGAGATGATCGCGTCTCTGAGTATCCCTACGGTTTCCCTGGTGCTGGGCGGGGGACATTCCATAGGTGTACCCATGGCGGTATCAGCAGATTATTCCTTTATCGTGCCAAGTGCTACCATGGTGGTCCATCCGGTACGCCAGAACGGAATGTTCATCGGCGTAGCGCAGTCCTACCGCAATATGGAAAAGATCCAGGACCGGATCATTGCCTTTGTATCCGGACATTCACATATCACGGCAGAACGGATGGAGGAGCTGATGCTGGATACCTCCCAGCTTGTAAAAGATGTGGGGACTATGCTGGAGGGTGAGGAAGCGGTAAAGGAAGGACTCATCGATGAAGTAGGAGGGATCCGGGAGGCACTGGACCGATTGTATACCCTTATCGAAAGGAAAAAAACACAGAAATAACCAGTTTTGTATGTGGCTTTTGATGATGTTAGTTGCATAAGACTAACATGGTTGCGCTGTGCTGTGGTAAAGAAATTTGACAGAAATTGTAAATCTACTCTTGTCATATGCTGATTTTTAGCGTATTATTAATAAAGGTTTATAATTTGCGCGAGGAGGAAGACCATGTATAAGGTTTTAAAAGCTGAAACGCTGGCAGCTAAGATCCATCTTATGGTTGTGCATGCACCACGTGTGGCAAGCCACTGTCTGCCAGGACAATTTATCATTGTGAAACTTGACGAAAAGGGAGAAAGGATCCCGCTTACCATCTGCGATTACGATCGCGAGGCCGGTACAGTTACCATCGTATTCCAGGAGATCGGAGCATCTACCATTAAGATGTCCGCACTGAAGGCGGGAGATTCATTCCGTGATTTTGTAGGACCTCTGGGATGTCCGTCTGAGTTCGTCCATGAGGATATTGAAGAACTTAAGAAGAAAAAAATGGTATTCGTAGCTGGTGGTGTCGGTACCGCACCTGTTTATCCGCAGGTTAAATGGCTCCATGAGCACGGCATCACAGCAGATGTTATCCTTGGTTCCAAGAGTAAGGATATGGTTATCCTTGAGAAAGAGCTTGGCGCTGTTTCCAATCTTTATGTTACAACAGATGACGGTTCCTATGGCCGTTCCGGTATGGTAACAAAGACTCTTGAGGATCTTGTAACAAACGAGGGCAAGCATTATGACGTCTGTGTAGCGATCGGACCGATGATCATGATGAAATTTGTCTGTCTTCTTACCAAGAAGCTTGGTATCCACACAATTGTCAGCATGAACCCGATCATGGTTGACGGAACCGGTATGTGCGGCGCTTGTCGTCTCCAGGTCGGTGATGAGATCAAATTTGCCTGCGTAGACGGACCGGAGTTCGACGGACATCTCGTTGATTTCGATCAGGCTATGAAGAGAAGCCAGATGTATAAGACCCAGGAGGGCCGTGCATTACTGAAGCTTCAGGAAGGCGATACCCACCACGGTGGATGCGGACATTGCGGAGGTGACAACTAATGGCAGATGCAAAAATGTTAAAAAAAGTTCCTGTAAGAGAGCAGGATCCGAAGGTACGTGCGACAAACTTCGAGGAAGTATGTCTTGGATATAATCAGGAAGAAGCAATGGAAGAGGCACAGAGATGTCTTGGCTGTAAGAAACCGAAATGTGTAGAGGGATGTCCGGTATCCATCAATATTCCGGGATTTATCGAGCACATCAAAGAAGGCAACATGGAAGAGGCTTACAAGGTGATCGGTTTATCTTCCGCACTTCCGGCTATCTGTGGTCGTGTATGTCCGCAGGAATCCCAGTGTGAGGGACAGTGTATCCGCGGTAAGAAGGGCGAGGCTGTTTCTATCGGTAAGCTGGAGAGATTCGTTGCAGACTATGCTCTGGAGCATGATATCAAACCTGCAGGAGCAGAGGTTAAGAACGGACATAAGGTTGCAGTGATCGGTTCCGGTCCATCCGGACTTACCTGTGCAGGTGACCTTGCAAAGGCAGGATACGATGTAACTGTATTCGAGGCTCTTCATGAGCTTGGCGGTGTTCTTGTTTATGGTATTCCGGAGTTCCGTCTTCCGAAGCAGAAGGTTGTTAAGAAAGAGATCGAGAAGGTCAAAGAGCTTGGCGTTAAATTCGAGACAAACGTTGTCATCGGTAAATCCACTACCATCGATCAGCTGATCGAGGATGAGGGATTTGAGGCTGTATTCATCGGTTCCGGTGCAGGACTTCCGATGTTCATGGGTATCCCGGGTGAGAATGCAAGCGGTGTATTCTCTGCAAACGAGTACCTGACAAGAAGCAACCTCATGAAAGCATTCGATGATTCCTATGATACACCGATCGCAGCAGGCAAAAAGGTTGCAGTTGTCGGCGGTGGTAACGTTGCCATGGATGCTGCAAGAACAGCGCTGAGACTTGGTGCTGAGGTACATATCGTATACAGAAGAAGTGAGGCAGAGCTTCCTGCACGAGCAGAGGAAGTTCATCACGCTAAGGAAGAGGGCATCATCTTTGATCTTCTTACAAATCCGAAGGAGATTCTCGTTGATGAGAACGGCCACGTAAACGGTATGAAGGTTGTCAAGATGGAGCTTGGTGAGCCGGATGCATCCGGAAGAAGACGTCCGGTAGAGATTCCTGGTTCCGAGTATGATATGGATGTAGATACTGTCATCATGTCTCTTGGTACTTCACCGAACCCGCTGATCTCTTCCACAACCAAGGGCCTTGACGTCAACAAGAGAAGATGTATCGTTGCCGAGGAAGAAACCGGTAAGACATCCAAGGACGGCGTATATGCCGGTGGTGATGCCGTTACAGGTGCAGCTACCGTAATTCTTGCCATGGGTGCAGGTAAAGCTGGTGCAAAAGGTATCGACGAATATCTGAAAAATAAATAAGCAGAAAGTCTGTTTATAAACAGATCCTCCGACTGTGTTTTCTGATGCAGCCGGAGGATTTTTTTTCTTGCAGATCAAAAAAAAGAACGTTTGTTTGAAACTTTTGCCAAGTGAAGATTGTAAGTTTTACTCAGTTATGCTATAATGTGTTGGAAAAAATTTAAGAAAAGGAAATATCATTATGTCAGTGATACATGCGATTATATTGGGAATCATTCAGGGAATCACCGAATTTCTGCCGGTGAGCAGCTTCGGACATCTCTGTGGAGTGCAGGATCTTTTGGGCGGTACCAGAGGCTCCGGTGTGCTTTTTGAAGTGATGCTCCATCTGGGAACTATGATAGCTCTGATCCTTGTTTTTCTGAAGGACATCAAGAAGATCGGGATCGAGCTGATCGGAATGATACTGGATCTGATCGGAAATGCCAATATTTTTCTCTATAACCGTAGGACTGGGAAAGAGCTTACCTACGCAAAGATCATAAGCGGAACTTACCGGAAGCTTACTGCCCTGATTATGGTATCTACTATTCCTACAGTCCTGATCGGATATCAGTGCAAACGACTTGTTGTGCGAAGCGCATCCTCACACATGTTTTCCGGGATCGGAATCCTTCTTACAGGTGTGATCCTCCTTGTTGTGGACTACAGTAATGTCAATGGCAGCAAGGGAACAAAAGAAACCAGCTTCGGAGATGCTATGTGGATGGGTATCTGCCAGGGCCTTTCTGTGTTTCCGGGCCTTTCCAGGCTTGGACTTACCATGAGCGCAGGACTTTTCTGCGGCCTCGGACGGAAGTTTGCAGTGAAATATTCGCTGCTGATGAGCATTCCGGCTGTGGTGGGAGCTTTTTTTGTGGAGATGGGAGAGTTCACTTCTGTTCATATGACTGTTGGCCAGGGATTTACTTATGTTCTTGGAATGATCGTGGCCGGGATCACAGGCTATCTGGTGATCCGTTTTATGCTTAAGCTTTCGAATCAGGTCAGACTGCGTTATTTTGCATTTTATTCTTTTGCAGCCGGAATCCTTATTCTGGCAGCGAATTATATTTGATATCAACTGGGAGGAGTCTGACAATGGCAGCTTCAAAAACGACAAAAAAAAGAAAAAGAAAACCTGCGGCGAAGCAGCAGCCTGTCGGTAACCGCTTTCAGACAGAGATCCTGATCCTTGTGATGTTTGCGGCCTGCTTGATCCTGATGATCAGTGCATTTGGTATGGGAGGGATCGTAGGAAATGCCATCAGTGCCGTATGCTTTGGCATCATGGGACTTTGTGCATATATTTTCCCGATCCTGCTTTTTGCCGGAGTTACGTTCCTGATCGTGAACAATACCAACCGCCTTGCCTACAAAAAGGTACTGGCGGGCGTGGTATTTTTTGTGTTCCTCTGCGGCTTTCTTCAGCTGATCACAGAGGGCTATACGCCAAGCACCACGTTTTCGGATTATTATTCACTGAGTTCGGAATACCGTACCGGCGGTGGAGTATTCGGTGGTGCAGTATGTATTTCCACAGCATCCGCTTTTGGCGTTGTGGGCGGAACTGTGATCATCGTTCTGGTGCTTCTGGTGTCTCTGATCATCATAACACAGAGATCCTTCTTCGGATTTATGAATAAGATCTTGGACTTTTTTACAGATGCAGCAAGAGAGGGCAGAGAAGCTTATCTTGAGGGACAGCCGGACAGAGAAAAGCAGAAGGAGCTTCGCAGAAAGATCCGTGCGGAAAAAAGAGCGGAGAAGATCCGCCGGCTGGAAGAAGAGTTGGAGGAAGAAGAACTTGCCCTTACAGAGAAAGATCCGGAAAATATCTCAAAAAAACAAAAGAAAAAAACAAGAAGATCGCAGAAAGAAAGACAGGCTGCGGTGAAGGCGAACCGGGAAGGAGAATTTAATCTTCCTTCTTTCCTTGATGAACAAAAGGCTGTACTTCCGGCAGATACAGATCTGACAGAAGAGGATCCAGGGCTTGATGAGAAACCGGAGGAGCATGCTCAGCCGCTGGAATTCCAGATCCACCGTTCACAGTCCCAGCCGGCCCGGGAAGAGTCGGAGGAGCCGGATTTCGAAAGAGAAATGCAGGAAGCCGAAGAGGAGGATGCTTATGCCGGCTACGAGGATGTGGATATTCCCGAGATGCAGCAGGTCCTGCCGTCAAAAACTGAGACAGCAGTAAAAGCTTCCCGGGAAACAGGAAAGGCAGCCGCTCCCGCTGAGATAAAGGAGGATCCTCAGCCGGAAGATGAACAGAAGGCATCCCATCAGCCCTCCAGAAACCCGAAGTCATCTCAGACAGAGATCGAGCATGGGATCAGAAATATCCAGCATGAGATCAGCCAGGGAGAAGCTCCGGAGAAGAAACCATATCAGTATCCGCCGCTGAAGCTTCTGAAGCGCGGAGATGGCAGATCTCAGGGAGATTCCGATGCACATCTGCGCAAAACAGCGCAGAAGCTTCAGGAAACCCTGCATAATTTCGGCGTCAATGTAACCGTTACCAATGTGAGCTGCGGACCTACCGTTACCCGCTATGAGCTGCAGCCGGAAATGGGTGTGAAGGTCAGCAAGATCGTTGGTCTTTCCGATGATATCAAGCTGAATCTTGCTACACCGGATATCCGCATCGAAGCACCGATACCGGGAAAGGCAGCCGTGGGGATCGAGGTTCCGAACAAGGAGAACAGCCCGGTCATGTTACGGGATCTTCTTCAGTCAGAGGAGTTTAAAAATGCAAAATCCAAGCTGTCCTTTGCAGCAGGTAAGGATATTGCCGGAAAACCGGTAGTGGCAGATATTGCCAAGATGCCGCATCTTCTTATCGCCGGAGCAACCGGCTCCGGAAAATCCGTCTGCATCAATACGCTGATCATCAGCATCCTTTATAAGGCTACACCGGATGAGGTGCGTCTGATCATGATCGATCCGAAGGTGGTGGAGCTCAGTGTATATAACGGGATCCCGCACCTGTTCATTCCGGTGGTCACAGATCCGAAGAAAGCGGCCGGTGCGCTGAACTGGGCTGTTTCCGAGATGACCAGCCGTTACAATGCCTTTGCGGAATATGGGGTACGTAATCTTGGAGAATATAACAAAAAGGTTGCCAATATGCGGGTCCCGGAGGGAGAAAAGGCACCTGAGAAGATGCCGCAGATCGTGATCATCGTGGATGAGCTTGCGGATCTTATGATGGTTGCGCCGGGAGAAGTTGAGGATGCGATCTGCCGTCTGGCCCAGCTGGCACGTGCAGCAGGTATCCATCTGATCATTGCTACCCAGAGACCATCGGTCAATGTCATCACAGGTCTGATCAAGGCCAATATGCCGTCCAGGATCGCATTTTCCGTATCTTCCGGTGTGGATTCCAGGACGATCCTGGATATGAACGGTGCCGAGAAGCTTCTTGGCAAGGGCGATATGCTGTTTTATCCTCAGGGATATCAGAAGCCGGCCAGACTGCAGGGCGCTTTTGTTTCCGATGAGGAGGTCAGTGCAGTCGTAGAATATGTTTCTGACAAAAATCAGGGTGCTGTTTATGATACCTCCATTGAGAAGCAGGTCAATACAGCCGGTGTCCCGGGAGGAGCCGGCGGCGGTGACAGAGATGTCTATTTTACAGAAGCCGGTAAATTTATCATTGAGAAGGAAAAGGCCTCCATCGGTATGCTCCAGCGTATGTTCAAGATCGGATTTAACCGTGCGGCAAGGATCATGGATCAGCTTTGTGACGCAGGAGTGGTAGGTCCGGAGGAAGGAACCAAGCCAAGGAAGGTTTTGATGTCAGCAGAAGAATTTGAGAATTATCTGGAGGAGAACGGCGGATGAAAATAAGTATCCTGACAGTAGGGAAGATCAAGGAAAAATATCTGCGGGATGCCATTGCGGAGTATTCCAAGCGCCTCGGGCGTTACTGCAAGCTGGAGATCATAGAAGTGTCCGACGAAAAAACACCGGATAATGTCAGCGAAACAGTAGAAGATGCCATTCGGAACAAGGAAGGGGAGCGTCTTCTTAAATATATCCGGGATGATGCGTTTGTGATCACTCTGGAGATCGGAGGCGAACAGCTGACCTCTGAGAACTTCGCACGGAAGATCAACGAGCTGGGAATACGTGGGACCAGCCATATCCAGTTTGTGATCGGCGGCTCTATCGGTCTTGGAAAAGAAGTACTGAAGAGATCAGACTATGCTTTAAGCTTTTCGAAGATGACATTTCCTCATCAGCTGATGCGTGTGATCCTTCTGGAACAGATCTACCGCAGCTATCGTATCATCAGCGGAGAACCCTATCATAAATAATATCATACTACATATCCGCAAATATCTTGACAATTTTCGGATATGTAGTATGATAAAAAAAGAGTAGCACTCGAAGCTCAAGAGTGCTAATAATCACAGAAAGAAGGAAATGAATATGGCATTAAAACCAGTTGCAGACAGAGTTATCGTAAAATATTTTGAGACAGAAGACAAAACCGCATCCGGCATCGTACTTCCGGAAAGCTCCAAGGAGAAAACCCAGCAGGCAGAGGTTATCGCAGTAGGTGGCGGTAAGGTCGTAGACGGTAAAGAAGTACCGGTACAGGTAAAGCCGGGCGACCGTGTGATCTACGGAAAATACACAGGAACCGAGATCAAATATGAGGGTGAGAAATATCTGGTGATCAACGCAGATGATATCATTGCCATCGTAAAAGACTGATGAAGAATTTTTATCGTAATTTTCTGAAATTATGCTCCATGCTGGTGCTGCAGAATGTAGTGACCTTAAGTGTCAATCTTGCTGACAACATTATGCTTGGAGCCTTCAGCGAAACTGCATTATCCGGTGTGACTACCGTAAACCAGGTACAGTTCGTCTTTCAGCAGCTGCTTATGGCTCTGGGAGACGGACTTGTCATATTCGGAAGTCAGTACTGAGGAAAGAAAGAGACAGAGCCGGTAAGGAAGATCGGTGCCTGGGCCATGCGCACAGGCTTTTTTATTGCCCTTGTGCTGTTTATCCTGGCCAGTCTTTTTCCAACACAGCTGCTGGGGCTTTTTACAACAGACCAGGCGATTATTGAAGCCGGTCTTTCCTATCTGGCGATCATCCGGTTTACTTACTTTTTCTTTGCAGTGACGCAGATCCTGCTTGCTACACTGCGCTGTGTGGAAATTGCAGGGGTTGCCTTCGGGCTTTCGGTAATGACTTAAGTGTAGTAATGGTAGGAATGTCCTATCAGATGCCGACAAACGGTGGTATCATTCGGGGAAGCGGAAGCATCGCTTATTCCATGAAGGTGGACCTGATCAGTACCTGGGGGATCGTGATCCCTCTGTCCATGTTTATGGCATTTGTAGTCAAGGCATCTCCGGCAGTGGTGGTATGCTGCCTGAATGCAGATCAGATCTTTAAATGCGTGCCTGCATTTTTGAAGTGCAATTACGGACACTGGATCAAAAATATGACGAATTAAGGAAATATATATAGATCAGAGGCAAGATACAGAAAATTTATCTTGACGCCTGTGTGATCTGTATGTAGAATAAATACAAGCTTTAACGAAATGCAGTAAAAAAATCTCTGAAGAGCCAGGGACAGCTTGACAAAGGTAATATGGTATAGTATTATTTTACCTATATCATATTAAACTGGTGGGAAAAGAGGAATACTCACTGAAACACAGGAGGAACAGGAAATGAGAAAAAAAGTACTGGCAGCGCTTCTGGCAGCTGCAGTGGCAGGAACAACTGTTATGTCAGGAATGACTGCTTTTGCAGCAGAAACAGAAGGAACCAAGGCGGAAGGCGGAAATATTACCATTGCAGAAACAGCAGATCCGCAGAACATCAATCCGCTTTATGTTGTGGATCAGACAAGCTTCGATATGATGCAGGCACTGTACAGCCCGTTTTTTGAGATCGTGAACGGAGAGATGTATTACGGAAACGGACTTTGCGAAAGTGTAACAGCCAATGATGATGCCAGCGAATTCACACTGAAGCTCAAAGACGGACTGAAATGGCATGACGGTCAGCCGATCACAGCCGATGATGTGGTATTCACCATGCAGGTGCTGGTAGATGAGAAGCAGAATGTTCCGTATTCTTCTTACGGATACGTTAATGACAAGGCAGTAGAGGCAGAGAAGGTTGATGACCTTACAGTCAAGATTTCCCTTGGATCATCTTCCGCAGGATTTCTTGGCGGACTGAGCCAGGTTTACTGTATTCCGAAGCATATTTATGACGGCGTGGAGAATATCGGAGAAAGTGATCTCAACAATGAACCGGTGGGAAGTGGTCCTTTTAAGTTCGAGGAATACAAATCCGGAGAGTATTATAAAGTAACAAAATTCGATGACTATTTTGATGATGTAAATCTGGATTCCATCACCTTCAAGATCGTAAAGGATTCCAGCTCCGCCAATGCGGCACTTGCAAGCGGAGATCTGGATGCACGTCTGATCAGCGCAGATGATTACGATACCGTCAGTGCTTACGATAACGTAAACATCAATACCTATAATTCCGGACGTGTCAACGCCATGTTCATGAATGAGCTGAACGAAGATCTTCAGGATGTAAAGGTACGTCAGGCGATCGCATACGCACTGAATAAAGAGGAGTTCTGTCAGTTTGCTTTCCTTTCCGAGGATTATGCAGAGCCTGCAGATTCTATTTTTACACCGGATACACTCTACTATACAAAACCGGACAATACCTACGACAATGATCCGGCTAAAGCACAGGAGCTCCTTTCCGAAGCAGGAAAGACAAGTCTTTCTCTGAACCTGATGTATATCTCCACAGATAAGACAATGGAGAGTGAGGCTCTGTATGTACAGTCTGCCCTTGCCAATGTAGGAATCACCATCAATCTTCTTCCTACAGATGAGTCTACCTTCAAGAATAAGACAAAGGATACGGAGTGCACAGATTATGATCTGGTACTGAGCTTCTACACTCTGGGAGAAGAGCCGAGCCTTTATGCAGACATGAGTTCTTCCGTCAGCCGTTCCAACTATTCCAGGATCAAGGATACAGATCTGGATGTATTGTGGGAAGAGGGCAACAGCACTGCAGATGAGACAAAACGTGGCGAGATTTATAAGGAGATCCAGAATACGATCAATGATAACATGTATATCTATCCGATCGCTTATTCCAATGGTTTCTATGCGGTAAGTAAAGATTTCGGAGGCTTTGATGAATGTCTGTTAAAAACTATTTATTATGATTATTCCAAGATCTACACATTGGAGAAATAAATAATTTTATAGCGGATGAATACCGGAAACAGAAAGAGGCTGACGCGTTTTTGCGCCAGCCGATTTCCTGTTTTCGGGGAAAATAAAGGAGGTACATTTTGAAGAAGATCGTAAACCGACTGATACAGTGTATTCTGACACTGTTTATTGTCTCTGTTCTCTGCTTTGCACTGACAAAAGCAGCGCCCGGAGATCCTGTCCTGACTTATGTGGAACCAAATATGAGTGAAGAATATATCCAGAACCTGAGAGAAAGCCTGGGACTTACAAAACCTGTCTATGAGCAGTACTTTCTGTGGCTGGGAAGGATCTTTCACGGGAATTTCGGAAATTCCCTGATGAATAACCGACCGGTCCTGACACAGATGCTGGAGAGACTTCCCGCAACCGTGATCCTCATGGGAATCAGCATGCTGCTTGGTTTTCTCATTGCCATTGTACTGGGCCTGTATTCCGGAAAGAATAAAAATGGTATTCTGGATAAGATCACCAGCATGTTCTGTTATGTAGGCATCTCCATTCCTACTTTCTGGTTCGGTATCATGCTGATCTATCTCTTCAGTGTGCATCTCCATATCCTGCCAAGTATCGGTATGCATTCAGACGGCAACCGTTCCTTAGGAGATCTGATCCTTCATATGGTCATGCCCTGCGCAGTTCTGACCTTTGCAAATGCTTCACAGTACATCCGGTATTTAAGAAGCAGTACCATTACGGAAATGTCCTCCGATTATGTTATGGTGCAGAAGGCTTACGGAATGAAAGAGTCTGGAATCCTTTTCCGGCATGTACTGAAAAATGCCATGCTTCCTATGATCACAGTTCTCGGAATGAGCCTGCAGTCTCTGGTTTCCGGTGCCATTATCACCGAGCAGGTTTTTGCATGGCCGGGAATCGGTCAGCTGGCAGTGACCGCTGTTATGCAGTATGATTATCCCCTGATCATGGGAATCACCATGTTTACCGCGCTTCTCGTGGTGCTCGGAAATCTTCTGGCAGATATCCTGTATGCTGTCTTTGATCCGAGGATCCGCAAAGCAGGATGTTAGGAGGTAAAGGGACATGAGAGAAAATATCTGGAAAAATATCAAACTTGGTTTTAAGACAAATAAACTTGCAGTGGTAGGTGCAGCAGCGATCATCCTGCTGGCACTGATCTCCATTTTTGCCTTTTTGTATCCGGTAGATCCCAATGCCATCAGCGCCACAGAGAGACTGAATGCTCCTTCCATGGCGCATCTTTTCGGTACGGATGATATGGGACGGGATTATCTGGCCCGCTGTATTTACGGAGGAAGAGCATCCCTTCTGGTGGGCTTCCTTTCCATGGTGCTTTCGACAGCCCTTGGTGTGATCATCGGTTCCATCAGCGGTTTTGTGGGAGGAACGGTGGATGCGGTGCTGATGCGTCTGGTGGATGCACTGATGAGCCTTCCGACATTTCTGATCATGATCGTTATGAATGCCTTCCTGAAACCGGGACTTCAGAACATTGTCCTGATCATCGGCTTTCTGACCTGGATGAACATTGCCAGGATCGTCCGTGGCGAGACCATTTCCCTGAACGAGAGAGAGTATGTCATCTATGCAAAGATCTCCGGACAGAAGAAATTCTCCACCATTGTACATCATATCCTGCCTAACATCATGCCTACCATTATCGTGGCTGCAACCATGAACATTGCCAATGCCATCCTGATGGAATCTGCACTGAGCTTTTTCGGCCTGGGTATCCAGCCGCCTACGGCTTCCTGGGGAAGTATGCTGAGCAATGCACAGCGCTATATCCAGCAGGCACCGTATCTGGCTATTTTCCCCGGAATCCTGATTCTGATCACGGTCGTCAGCTTCAATTATCTGGGAGAAGTATTAAGAAAAGTATTCGAGCCCAAGTAAGGAGGACATTTACATATGGAAAAATTACTGGAAGTAAAAGATCTGAAGGTGTCTTTCTTTACAGACCTTGGAGAGACACAGGCAGTAAAAGGTGCAGGCTTTGCCATCGGTGAGGGGGATTTTTTCGGGATCGTAGGAGAGTCCGGAAGCGGAAAAAGCGTGACTACCAAATCCATTCTCCGTCTCGGACCATCCAACTGTAAGATCATGGGTGGTGAGATCTTGTTCCGGGGAGAAGATATCCTGAAGAAAAATGAAGCAGAGCTCCGTGAGATCCGCGGTGGTGAGATCGCCATGATCTTTCAGGATTCTCTTTCCGCACTGAATCCGGTTTACACTGTTGGCAATAAGATGGTAGAGCTGATCCGGCGCCATACCAATATGAACAAAAAAGAAGCAAAGGCCCGGGTGCTGGAGCTTCTCACAGCCGTTGGCATCACAGACCCGGAAAAGGCTATGAACAGCTATCCCCACGAGCTTTCCGGCGGTATGCGCCAGCGTGTGATGATCGCCATGGCCATGAGCAGTGATCCGAAGATTCTGATCGCAGATGAGCCCACCACAGCCCTGGATGTTACGATCCAGGCGCAGATCCTTCATCTGCTTCTGGAACTTCAGAAAAAAAACAATATGAGCATCATCCTGATCACCCATGATCTGGGCGTTGTAGCGCAGACCTGTAAACGGGTAGCTGTCATGTGTGGTGGCTACGTGGTGGAAGAGGGAACTGTAGAAGAGATTTTTCTTCATCCGGGACATCCCTATACACAGGCACTGATCGCAAGCATGCCGCGGGTGGGAGGTACCTTTGAACAGTTTCTGGAGAGAGATCTTTCGGACGGAAACGGTGATCTGTGTCCCTTCCTGAATCGCTGTAAATATGCGGACAAAACCTGTGAAGCCTGTCTTCCGAAATATTATGAGGCTTCAGAGGGACACAGGATATTCTGTCACAGAAGGGAGGAGAAGAGATGAGCAAGCCCTTAATTGAAGTAAAAGATCTGAAAGTATATTTTAAACAGAAATCTCCGAAGCTTCTGTCCTTTAAGCCGGGCATACTGAAGGCTGTGGATCAGGTAAGCTTTTCGATTGAAAAGGGGAAAACTTTCGGTCTGGTAGGAGAATCCGGAAGCGGAAAATCTACCATCGGAAAGGCAATCCTACGTTATCATAAACCCACAGGCGGTGAGATTTTTTATGAAGGAACAGAGATCGGAGCCATGGGGGAAAAAGAACTGCTTCCATACCGCAAAAAAATGCAGTCCGTTTTTCAGGATCCCTATTCCTCTCTGGACCCAAGCCATACAGTGCAGGATATCATCTGTGAGCCTATGGCGATCCATAAAATGTACACTCCAAAGGAACGTAAGGAGCGTGCAAAAGAACTGATCCGCGTGGTTGGCCTCAAAGAACAGGATCTTCTGAAGTATCCTCATGAGTTCTCCGGCGGACAGCGTCAGAGGATTTCCATTGCAAGAGCACTTTCCGTACAGCCGGAATTTGTAGTCTGCGATGAGCCCATTTCTGCGCTGGATGTTTCCCTGCAGGCCCAGATCGTCCAGATGCTTCAGGATCTTCAGGAAAAATACGGGCTGACCTATCTGTTCATCAGCCATCAGCTGCAGGTGGTCCAGAAGATCTGTGATGAGATCGGGGTGCTTTATCTTGGAAATCTCATGGAGATCGCAGATGCAGATAAGCTCTATTCCAATCCGCTGCATCCTTATACAAAAATGCTGATTTCCTCGATTCCGGTTCCGGACCCGAGAGTCAAAACTCTGGATCAGATCGTTACGGATACCGGAGTACAGTCCAGATCTATCGGGGGCTGCCGCTTCCATAACCGCTGTCCGTGGTGTGAGGAACGCTGCAGACAGGAAACCCCGGCACTTCGTCAGGTGGAGCCGGGACATATGGTAGCATGTCATAAATATCAGGAAAAGAAATAATCATAAAATACGGGAAGGTAAATAAAAAAGTGGACAAAAATATATATAAAAACTATCTGGCGATCCTCCGTGAAGAGATGATTCCGGCTATGGGATGTACAGAACCGATCGCTCTGGCCTATGGTGCGGCAAGAGCAAGAGAGATCCTTGGGAAAGAGCCGGAGCGTATCGTAGCAAAATGTTCCGGAAATATCATCAAAAATGTGCGTTGTGTGATCATTCCCAATTCAGGAGGCTTAAAGGGGATTCCTGCAGGTGTGATCCTTGGGGCGGTGGCAGGAGATGCCTCACTGAATATGGAAGTTCTTTCCAAAGTCGATGAAAAGGGCAGGGCACGCTGCCGGGAACTTCTGGAGGCAGATATCTGTAAGGTGGAGCTTCTGGACACGCCGGTAGTCCTTCACATTATCATCGAAATGTATGCCGGTGAAGATGCCGTCAGCCTGGAGATCAAATACGATCATATCAACGTGACCAGGATCAGCAAAAACGGAGAGATCCTCCTTGATGCAGATAAAGCAGTGGAAGAAAAGGAAGAGACGGACCGCGGCCTGTTAAATCTGGAGGATATTCGGGAATTTGCAGATACCGTAGAGCTTTCCGATGTAAAGGAGCTTCTGGATGCGCAGATCAGAAGCAACATGGCCATTGCTCATGAGGGAATGACCGGAAAATACGGCCTGGGTATCGGGCGCGTGATCCGTGAAAATTATTCTCACGATATGCTCACCAGAATGAGAAGTCTTACTGCAGCGGCTTCTGAGGCACGTATGGGTGGCTGTGATATGCCGGTTGTCATCAATTCCGGAAGCGGAAATCAGGGAATTGCATGCTCTGTTCCGCTGATCGTCTATGCAAGAGAGATGGAGCTGCCGGATTACAGCCTCTATAGGGCTCTGGTGTTTTCCAATCTCCTCACAGTTTATCAGAAGCAATATATAGGGAAGCTGTCTGCCTTCTGCGGTGCGGTATCGGCCTCCTGTGCAGCCGGAGCTGCCATTACCTATATGGTAGGCGGAGATATTTCCCTGATCAAAAAAACGATCGAGAATACCCTCGCCAATATTCCGGGAATCATCTGTGATGGGGCCAAGATTTCCTGTGCTGCCAAGATCGCAGCCTGTCTTGACGCAGCCTTCCTGGCGCATCATCTTGCCATGAACGGGCAGTCTTATGCACCTTATACAGGAATTCTCCAGGAAGAAACCGCAGAGACCATCAGCTGTGTGGGACAGATCGGAAAAGACGGTATGAAGGAAACAGACAGAGAGATCCTCAAGATCATGCTGGAGCATTGATCCGCATCGGAGACGGCACAGATTAAACAGAAAAGGTTGGATTTATGGACAACGAATTAAGAATTGCAATACTGATCGATGCAGATAATGTATCAGACAAATACATCAAGATCATCGTGGATGAAGTGGCAAACATCGGCATAGCCACCTACAAACGGATCTATGGAGACTGGACCAGTGCACGGCTTTCCTCCTGGAAAAAGGTTCTTCTGGAGGATTCCATCATTCCTATCCAGCAGTACAGCTATACCACCGGAAAAAACGCCACCGATTCGGCGATGATCATTGATGCCATGGATATTCTGTATTCCGGAAATGTGGATGGATATTGTATTGTTTCTTCGGACAGTGATTTCACCCGTCTGGCAGCAAGGCTCCGGGAATCCGGAATGCTGGTCCTGGGTATGGGTGAGGAGAAGACGCCGAAGCCGTTTATTTCCGCATGCAACCAGTTTAAATATCTGGATCTTCTCTATCGCAACCAACAGGAGGAAGAGAAGAAGGAAGATCTGGCTACTGCAGCAGAAGCTAAAAAATCCGGAAACAGCAGTAAACAGAGCAGCTCCGGCTCCAGGAAGAACAAAGATCTCAAGCGGGTACGCAAGGCCATTAATGCCATCATCGAGAAATTTTCTGACGAAGAGGGATGGCTTTCCTCCGGACAGCTGGGCGACCAGCTTGGGAAACGACTTCCGGATTTTGATGTGCGTAATTACGGATATTCCAAGCTGACCCCCTTTATCAAATCTCTGGGAAATTATGAGACAGGCAGGATCCCCACAGGAAGCGGAGGGAGAAAGCAGATCTATTTCCGGATGAAGGAGGATAAACAATGAAGAATTATCTGGCACCTATGGAGGGCGTAACCAACTGGGTTTACCGGAATGCATATCATGACTGTTTTTATCCCATGGATAAATACTTTACTCCCTTCATCACTGCCAAGCCCAATAAACGTCTCAGCAGCAAGGAGATCAAAGAGGTATCACCGGAAACCAACGGAGATCTTCCGGTGATCCCCCAGATCCTGACCAACAATGCGGAGGATTTTGTGAAAACAGCCCATATCTTCCGGGATGAATATGGACACAGGGAAGTAAATCTCAATCTGGGATGCCCCTCGGGAACTGTCACAGCCAAGGGAAAGGGTGCCGGTTTCCTGGGCGAGCCGGATAAGCTGGAACGTTTTCTGGATGAGATCTTCGAAAAGACCGGGATGGAGATCTCCATAAAAACGAGAGTGGGAACGGATTATGAGGAAGACTGGGAACGGCTTCTTGAGATCTATGGCAGATATCCGCTGAAGGAGCTGATCATCCATCCACGCCTTCTGAAGGATCATTATAAGGGGGTTCCCAGATATGAACTGTATGAGGAGGCAAGGGAAAAGCTGAAGGTTCCCCTGGGATATAACGGGGATATTTTTTCAGTGGAGGCTTATCAGGAAATCCGGGAGAAATTTCCGGATGCAGACAGCGTCATGTACGGAAGAGGCCTGATCGCAAGGCCCTATCTTCTGGATGCCATTATGCAAAAAGAAGACGGAGAGGATCACCGGGAAGAATACCGGAAAAAGCTGCGGCAGTTCCATGACCGTCTTTACCGGGATTATCAGGAATATCTTTCGGGAGAACGAAATGTACTTTTCCGCATGAAGGAATTGTGGAGTTATATGGCACCGGGCTTTACCAATTATGCCAGATATCTGAAAAAGATCAAAAAATCCCAGCATTTTGGTGACTATGAGGCAGCAGTTATGAGCCTTTTTGGAGAACAGGAGATCTTAAAGGTATGAACAGTATAAAAGAAAAATTTGATGAGTTTATTTCTCAGTATCCCATTTTTGAGTATCGTGTGCTGGATACCGGGGATATTAAAGTACAGTCACGTGTACGCACGATCTGTAAACAGGAATGTGAACGTTATGGAAGCACATGGGCCTGTCCTCCGGCAGTGGGAGAGCTGTCAGAATGCGAAAAGAAGATCCGGAGCTATCCGAAAGCAGTTTTCTTTTCCAGCGTTGCGGAGGTATCGGATATCATGAACATGAAGGAGATGCTTTCCACAAGAATGGAACACGAAGCGCTTACAGAGAAGGTACGTGATTTTCTGGAGGGAGAGGGCTATGAGACCTTTACGCTTTCCACGGAATCCTGTGACTTCTGTGAACGCTGTGCCTATCTGGACGGAAAACCATGCCGTTTTCCGGAGCATATGCATCCATGTCTGGAAAGCTATGGCGTGGTAGTCAGTGAGATCGTAGAAAAGGAAGCTATGGAATACAATCTGGGTGGAAATACCATCCTCTGGTTTTCCATGGTGCTGATCCGCAGATAAAAGACAAAAAGCAGATACAGCGAAAGATACATAAGAAGAAATCCTCCGGCATAAATTAATGATAAAAGCCGGAGGATTTTTTTAATGAGAAAAATGTCAGCTTTTCTGGAGCTTCCCGGGGAACCGGCATTTCGGGAGGTGCAGGTGATACTTACGGGAAAACGCCGGGCAGTAATCGAAAATTACCGGAATATCCAGAGCTATACAAGGGAGGAGATCCTGATACTGACACCTTCCGGCAGACTTGTGATCCGTGGGAAAAACCTTGTGATCCCCTGCTACACAACCCTTGAACTATGTATCCGCGGGCAGATCGAAAGCATTACGCTGGAGGAGGGAAATAAGTAATGATCCCAGGTTTTGTGCGGGTTTCTGTTAAGGGGCAGCAGTGCCAGCGGTTTGTGAATTTGTGCAGAGGCAGGGAAATGGATCTGAAAAGGATCATCCGCACCGGTGAGACGGAGCTTCAGCTGACCATGAAGGTAGCGGATTTTCTGCAGATCTCGCCACTGCGGAGAAAAACAGGGGTACATATCCACATCCTGAAAAAAAAAGGGCCTTTGTTTTTTCTGCTTTTCTGTAAAAGAAGAAAAATGATCCCTGCGGGGTTTCTGGCAGTTTGCTGCCTCCTTTTTTTTCTGTCAGGCAGAGTGTGGAACGTTGAGATCCGGGGAAATATTTTAAATCCCACACCCCAGCTGATGAGCTTTCTGAAAGAGCAGGGGGTCTGTTTCGGAGTATCCAGAAAGAAGATCAGCTGCAGTGCACTTGCAGCTTCCCTGCGAAGAGAATTTCCGGAGATCACCTGGGTGTCTGCCGGATTTTCGGGAACGGGCCTGCGTTTTGAAATCCGGGAGGGAACTGCCGGAGAAAAAGCAGAGCCGGAAGAAAGATTCTGCAGTCTGTTTTCAACACTGGACGGTGTGATCGATTCCATGGTCACACGGCAGGGAACTCCTCTTGTCAGGGCTGGGGATGAAATAAAAAAAGGCCAGGAACTGGTTTCCGGGATCGTGGACATCACCGATGACAGTCAGGAGGTTATCCGCTATGCATATGTTCAGGCAGATGCGGATATTTACATCCGACATACCATTGCCTATTACGATACCTTTCCGTTGGACATGGAGAAAAAGGTGTGGTCCGATAAAAAGAAAACAAGGTTTTTTTTTCAGCTGGAAAACTGGTTTCTGGACTTTTCCTCTCCTTTGAAAGAAAATGAGGAACGCCTCGTCAGCCGGGAACCTCTTTTCAGTATCGGGATTTTTCGTTCTCCTGTTACCCTGGGGATCGCTGCGATCGGGAAGTACGAAGTACAGAAAAAGCAGCTGACAGAGGATGCCGCAAAAAAACAGGCTATACAAAGGCTTTATGCCTATGAAGAAAAATTAATAGAAAAAGGGGTTCAAATATCTGAAAATAATGTTAAAATAGAAATAAATCACCAGGACTGCGTCAGCAGAGGCACTCTTACCGTCATTGAACGGACCGGAAGAGAAGCCCCCACAGAAAAAAAGACGCAGCCAAAAGAAAGGACACCAGAGGATGGCTAGCAGCATTATCGAATTATATGTGGATGTGCCGGCAGACCGCCAGGCGAATATTTTCGGACAGTTTGACGAGCATCTGAAGCTGATCGAACGTACTCTGAACGTAACCATGATCTTCCGTGACGGTTCTCTTAAGATCCTGGGAAGCCAGGAGGGAGCCACACAGGCCAGGGCGATCGTGGAGGAATTGAACACACTTGCGGGCAGAGGCAATACCATCACACAGCAGAATGTGAATTACGCACTTTCCCTTGCCATGGAGAAGATCGGCTCCGTGATGGAGGAGATCGACAAGGATTTTATCTGTAATACCATACAGGGCAGACCCATCAAGCCCAAGACTCTCGGACAGAAGGATTATGTGGAACAGATCCGTAAGAAGATGATCGTGTTCGGCGTGGGACCTGCCGGAACCGGCAAAACCTATCTTGCCATGGCTATGGCAGTAACTGCTTTTCGCAATGAGGAGGTTTCCAGGATCATTCTTACCAGACCGGCCATTGAGGCAGGCGAGAAGCTGGGATTCCTTCCTGGCGATCTCCAGAGCAAGGTCGATCCCTATCTGCGTCCTCTTTATGACGCATTGTATCAGATCATGGGCGCAGATAGCTTTGCCAAAAACATGGAGAAGGGGCTCATCGAGGTTGCCCCTCTTGCCTATATGAGGGGACGTACACTGGATAATGCCTTCATCATCCTGGATGAGGCACAGAATACCACACCTGCCCAGATGAAGATGTTCCTGACCAGGATCGGCTTCGGTTCCAAGGTGATCGTCACAGGAGATGCATCCCAGAAGGACCTTCCCAGGGACGCCACGTCTGGTCTGGATGTGGCGATGAAGGTGCTGAAGAAGATCGATGACATCGGATTCTGTCAGCTGACCAGCAAGGATGTTGTACGTCATCCACTTGTACAGCAGATCGTACAGGCCTATGACGATTATGAAAAAAAACAGAAGCCTGCCAAATCCAGGAAGGATGACAGGTATGCTGTAAAAAATAAGGAGTACAGAAGATGACCATAAATATCGAATATGAGACAGATCAGGAGCTGGGCATTGACTATGCTGCCCTTGCATCCCAGGTTGCGGACAAGGTTCTTGAAATGGAAAAATGTCCCTATGACGGACAGGTCAATCTTGTCCTGACAGACAACGAGGAGATTAAGAGGGTAAATACGGAATTCCGGAATATCCAGGCTCCTACGGATGTGCTGTCATTTCCTATGATCCCCTTTGAGACACCGGCGGATTATTCCGTTGTGGAAGAGGATGAGTCCTATTTTGATCTGGACAGTGATGAACTCCTTCTTGGAGATATCATGATCTCCGTGCCTAAGGTTTTTGCCCAGGCAGAGGAATACGGACATAGTGTGACAAGGGAATTCTGTTTCCTGGTGGCACACAGTATGCTGCATCTTCTGGGCTATGATCATATGACAGAGGATGAGGCAAAGGTCATGGAAGCCAAGCAGGCAGCGGCACTGAAGGAGCTGGGGATCAACCGCTAGACGGGCTGTCCCACGGAAAAGCTAAGCGGGAAACTCTTCCGCTTTAAGAAAAGGAGGTAATATATGAGAATGAAAAAGACAGGTATCCTGGCAGGTATCACAGCTGCATGCATCTGCATTGCCCAGACTGTTCCCGCTTTTGGAGCAGGGCAGGATCTGGTAGGCTTTGTCCCCAATGAGGAAAAGCAGGAAGAAACTCAGGTAAAGAGCTATCTTACCGGCGAAAATGTTCCGGAGAGCATTGGACGGAGGAGACCGGTTGCCGTGATGATGGGCAACAACAGTGTCGGAGCTCCCCAGAGTGGTATCGGACATGCCGGTGTTGTCTACGAAGCGCCGGTGGAAGGTAATATTACCCGTCTTATGGGCATTCTCGAAGATTACGATGAGTTGGAACGGATCGGTTCCGTTCGCAGCTGCCGTGACTATTATCTCTTTTATGCCAATGAATTTAATGCGATCTATGCCCACTACGGACAGGCTGCCTATGCACTGCCTTATCTGGAGCAGCATGTGATCGATAACCTCAACGGGATCCAGATCGGCAAGCTTGCTTTTTTCCGCACAACAGACAGGAAGGCACCTCACAATGCTTACACAGATGCCAGTCACCTTCAGGCAGGCATAGATGCCATGGGATACAGCCAGGAATATAAAGAAGAATATACCGGACATTATCTTTTTGCAGAAGATGGTACAGAGACTGTACCGGATGGGATCACAGCCAGCCTTGTGAAGCTGGATAATTTTACCGACAATCATCCCTGGTATGAATACGATGAAGAGACAAAGGAATATAAGAGATTCCAGTTTGGCAAGGAACATGTGGATCAGCTGGATAATGAACCGCTTACCTGCGACAATATCATCCTTCAGTATTCATCCTGCCCGGCCTACGATGGAAACGGCTATCTGAATATTGATGCCATTTCCGGCGGAGAGGGCAAGTTTATTACCAGAGGCAGAGCCATTGATATCCGCTGGGAGAAGGATTCTCCATGGGGGATCACGCATTATTACGACGGAAATGAACAGGAGATCCGCCTGAATCCGGGTACTACCTGGGTGGAGATCGTACAGAATGACCGGATCGATTCCGTTACTTATCAGTAAGACTAAAATACAGGTATCAGGAGAAACAAAAAACATGAACGCAGATTACAGGGAACGACTGAAAGACAAGAAACGCATCGTTATCAAGATCGGATCATCATCACTGATCCACGCAGAAACAGGAAGACTGGATTTCCGTAAGCTGGAGATCCTGGCCAGAGAGCTCAGCGACCTTCACAATCAGGGGAAAGACGTAGTGCTGGTATCCTCCGGAGCCATTGCGGTAGGTGCAGCTGCACTGGGTATGAAGGGAAAGCCGGCAGAGCTTGAGAAAAAGCAGGCCTGTGCAGCTGTGGGACAGGCCAGGCTGATGACCATTTATCAGAAGCTTTTCGGGGAATACAATCAGATGGTGGCACAGATCCTGATGACCAAGAATACCATGGTCAACAATACCAATCGCAGGAATGCCCAGAATACCTTCCAGCAGCTTCTGGCAGAAAAGGTGATCCCCATTGTAAATGAGAACGACTCGGTATCCTCCTATGAATTCCAGAACCTGGTAAAATTCGGAGACAACGATACCCTTTCCTCTGTGGTTGCTGCACTGATCGATGCGGATCTTCTGATCCTCATGTCCGATATTGACGGTCTTTTTACAGACGATCCCAATTCCAATCCGGATGCACAGTTTATCGACATTGTAGAAAACATGGATGACAATATGCGTAAGCTTGGCAAATCCTCCACAGGAAGCAATGTAGGCACCGGTGGAATGGCAACCAAGCTTACCGCTGCGATCATCGCAACTGCGGCAGGAGCGGATATGGTCATTGCTAACGGAAACGACTTCCACAACATCCACAGGATCGTGGAAGGCAGGAGCTGCGGAACATTATTTGTAGGAAACAAGAAGGAAGAATTCTTCCTCATTGATTATATCGAAAAACTGCTTTAAGGAGAATGACATTATGATGGACAATATCAAGATCGACAGGATCAACGCACTGGCACATAAACAGAAAAGTGTAGGTCTTACCGAGGAAGAAAAGGTGGAACAGGCGAAGCTTCGGAGAGAATATCTGGATGCAGTGAAAGGAAATCTCCGTGCGCATCTGAATAATATCGATATCAAAGAAAAGGATGGCAGCATCACCAATCTTGGAGAAAAATATGGAAGAAAAAAAGGAAATTAGAAAAAAGATCTTCAAAGCTAGAAAAGAACATACCGATGCCTGGATCCGGGAAAACAGTCTCCGGATCACAGAGGCCCTGACACAGCTTCCGGAATACCGGAATGCAGAACGGATCATGGCATATGCAGATTATAACCATGAAGTGATCACACGCTATATCATCGAGCAAGCCTGGAAAGACGGCAAGGAAGTGGCAGTGCCAAAGGTTTTCGGAAAGGATATGGTATTTTACAGACTGACCGATTTCAGTCAGCTGGAATCCGGCTACTTCGGGATCCCTGAGCCAAAGGAAGACGGAGAAACGGTTTCCTGGGAAGAAGCCATGATGGTCATGCCCGGGGTGGCTTTTGACATAAATTGCAACCGGGTAGGCTATGGCGGCGGTTTTTATGACCGTTTTCTGGAAAAACATCCGGAGGTCTGCCGCGTTGCAGTAGGATTTTCCTTCCAGATCCTTCCGGAGGTTCCCACAGAGCCTACGGATATCCGTCCGCAGGTCATTGTGACGGAAGAGAATATATACCGCGATACACAATAAGATATTGCTGTAAAGACAGAAAGAAAGGCAGGAATATTTGGAAATGAATGAAATGCTTGAAAAACTGGGACAGAATGCGAAAGATGCGGAGACAGTCCTTCGAAATCTTTCCACAAATGACAAAAATAAAACCCTGGAAGCTGTGGCAAAGGCTCTTGTCGCTCATACCGATGAGATCCTGAAGGCCAATGCCCTGGATGTGGAAAACGGCAAAAAGAATCAGATGCCGGAAGGACTGATCGACCGTTTGATGCTGACACCGGAGCGGATCGAAGGAATGGCAGACGGACTTCGTCAGCTTACCGGTCTTGAAGATCCCATCGGGGAAGTTACCGGTATGAAAAAACGTCCCAACGGACTTCTGATCGGACAGAAACGTGTTCCATTAGGTGTGATCGGCATCATTTACGAAGCACGTCCCAATGTTACCTCAGATGCATTCGGTCTCTGCTTCAAAACCGGAAATGTTGTGATCCTGAAGGGGGGAAGCGACGCAATTCATTCCAATACTGCCATTGTCAACTGTATCCGTGAGGCATTAAAAGCCTGCGGCATTACCGAGGATGCTATTCAGCTGATCCAGGATACCTCCAGAGAAACGGCTGCGGAATTTATGAAGCTGAACCGGTATGTGGATGTACTGATCCCACGTGGCGGAAGAGGACTGATCAAAGCAGTGGTAAACCAGAGTACGATCCCTGTCATCGAGACCGGAACCGGAAACTGCCATATCTATGTGGACGAGACTGCAGATCTTCAGATGGCAGCGGATATTGTGATCAATGCAAAGACCCAGCGTGTGGGTGTATGCAATGCATGCGAGTCCCTTCTTGTAAACCGTAAGGTGAAGGATGATTTTCTGCCGGTACTGGCCGGACGCCTTAAGGAGAAGCATGTGGAGGTCCGTGCAGATGAAGCGGCAAAGGCTCTGATGCCGGGAGCAGTTCCTGCAACAGAAGAGGACTGGGGAACAGAATATCTTGACTATATCCTTTCTGTAAAGGTAGTGGATTCCGTGGAGGAAGCCATTGCACATATCAATAAATATAATACAAAGCATTCGGAGGCTATCATTACCAATGATTATACCCATGCCCAGAAATTCCTGGATGAGGTAGATGCAGCGGCAGTTTATGTGAACGCTTCTACCAGATTCACCGATGGAAACGAATTTGGATTCGGTGCGGAGATCGGGATCAGCACCCAGAAGCTCCATGCCAGAGGCCCAATGGGACTCCTTGCACTGACCACCACCAAGTATATCATTTATGGTAATGGACAGGTACGTCCGTAAGACAGATAAAGTAAAGCGGATTCTTTGGTCCGCTTTACTTTTTTGAAGCGTTGTGCTATACTTTTTTGTAATTGGATTTAAACAGACTAACTCATAACAGGAGGACTTATAAATGAAAAAAAAGCAGCTTTTTGCAGTCCTGCTTGCAGGTTCCATGACTGTTGGAATGGCACCTGCCGCAGCGTTTGCCGCTGAAGATACCGGAGCGGTAACAGAGGCAGAAGCATCGACTGCAGACGAGAATACAGAAACACCAGATGACGGAGCGGCTGTGGATGACCAGTCACAGAGTGAAGCCGACGCCCAGGCAGAGGCAGAAGCCCAGGCAGCGGCTCAGGCTCAGGCAGAGGCAGAAGCCCAGGCAGCAGCCCAGGCCCAGGCGGAAGCAGAGGCCCAGGCAGCAGCCCAGGCTCAGGCGGAAGCAGAGGCACAGGCAGCAGCTCAGGCTCAGGCGGAAGAGGCGCAGCAGGAGCAGCAAACTACTGCGGCAGATGCAACGGTTACTACTGCGGCAGAACTTCAGGCAGCGATTAATAATGCACCTGATTTTGCAGGATCTATTGATGATAGTGATCTATATACATCTGCTTATAAGATTCTGATCAGTGCATCGTTTAATCTCACAGATACTATTACCGTTCCTGCCAATAAAAATATTGCAATTTTTGGTGCAACAAATGCTACAACTGTAGTTGGACGTGGAAGTGTTGCAGGAGATATGTTCAAAGTAAGTGCAGGAAGTATTTTGTCCATGACACAGAATGAAGGTGACGGCTCCTCAGAAATCGGTAAACTTTCTGTTGAAGGTAAGAAAGACGATGAAACTGCAGTCGATGGATCGATTGTTTCCGTAGAAGCTGGCGCTAAATTTGTGATGACGACAGGTGTTACCCTTTCCAAGAATGTTTCTACTGCAGCAGGTGCGGCAGTTAAAAACAGCGGTAAACTTGTAATTACAGGTGGAGAGATCAAAGATAATGTATCTACAGGCGGAGCTGTTTACAGCACAGGTACGATTTCTTTGGAACATGGAACGGATGCTGCAGCAGACGAACCGAAGATCATCGAGAACTATACAAGCGCAGAAAAGAACGTAAAATCCAATATCGTATTAGGAAAGCAGGATCAGAGTGCAGGAAGTATCATCATTGTCGGTGCATTTGAGAACCAGAACATTGGATATTCCGTAGAGAATCCGGTAGTTGACTATACAGTTTTCCAGAAGCCTGAATCTTTAGCTGCGGATGCATTTGCAAAGGCAATTAAGGCGATGAGCTATGAAGGCGACCAGAGTTATGGAATAAATACAGCTACAGGTCTGCTTGTTTCCAACATTCCAACGGTTAATATTGATAATCCTACAAGTAAAGAAGCAAATACTGTTTCTGTAACCTTCACATCTGATAAAGCAGGTACATATTACTATAAATATGTTGCAAAAGGTGCGGAAGCTCCGACCATCGAGACAGCTACAGAAGGTGGAACGGTTAAGGCAGGAGAAACTACTTCCCTGAAACTTACCAAGGTCACAGACAAGACTATTGACCTTTATGTATGGGTAAAAGAAAGTGAAAGTGGTAACGCCATTGTTGGTGAAGGTGTAAAGAAGGATATTGCAGTAACACAGGCACAGAATCCAGTTGATCCGAAACCGGCAGCACCAAAGGTTACAAAAATCAGCGCAGAAAGTAAAACTGCAACAACTGCAGAAGTAGTTCTTCAGTCTGATAAGAGTGGTACATGCTATTACAAATGGGTGGCAAAGGGAGCGGATAAACCTTCCATTACAACTAAAGACAGCAAGATTGCGGTCACCGCAAAAAAAGATTGTAAGATTGATCTGAAAAATCTGGAAGGTGATGCGATTGATCTTTATGTGCAGGTAGTAGCAAAAGATGGATCAAAGACAGCAGTGACCAAGATTGCAACTGTTACTTTGAAAGAAACAGCTAAAACACCTGCGAAGATTTCCAACGTAAGCTACAAATGGAAAGGTCATACATCTGCGACTGTAACTATGCGTTCTGATAAAGCAGGTGTGTACTATTATGAATGGGTAAAACGTGGTTCCAAAGCTCCGACAGTTGATAAAATGAGCAAAGGAACAAAGGTTTCCGCAAATAAGGATTTCACGATCAGTTTGAAAGATTTGGATGCAAACAATGCGATTGATGTTTATGTGAGTATCAAAGGAACTGACGGAACTGTAAGTACACCAAAGAAGATTACATTGGATGAAGCTAAGCGTCCGGCAAATGTCAGATGGGTTGGCTTTTCATGGATCAACCATACATCTGCGAATGTTACCCTTATTTCGAATAAGAGCGGTACCTGTTATTATAAATGGGTTTCTCGTAACAGTGATGGCACATCTGCCACTCCGAAAGATCTTACATCTACCGGAAAACAGATAACATTTACTGCTGATAAGAAATTTAATATCGGTCTTGAGGATTTAGATTCTGACAACCCAATTGATCTTTATATCCAGATCAAAGATAAAAATGGTGTTTTGACGAATCCATTGAAAATAGCATTTAAAGAAGATTCCAGACCGAAAGTTGCAGATCCAACTCCGACTGACACACCGGATGCATACATCCCAAATGTAAAAGAGAGCGTAGTACAGGGACTGGATGAGGCAATTCAGTTCTATCCGAATCAGTTCTATGAATTTACTGTGATCGGTGCAGGAACAACCAATCAGGATCCAAATGAGGGTGATGTGAAGTGGGTTCCGGTTTACTGGAGTACAGCTGCAAACCCAACCCAGAGCCAGATGCATACAGCATGGAAGATTGGTTCCGGCAAGGGAATCAACAAAGACGCTACATACAACCTGTACGTATTCTTCCAGAAATACATCTACACCGGTGGTCAGTGGCAGGAGACAGACACCATTGAATCCGCAGTATATCAGTTTAGGTCTGCAAAACTGACACCTACCGGAACTCCGGGAGCAGACGGTACATACGGTACCGGCGGCCAGACAGGTTCTGATCCGGATGCAACCATAACAGGAGAGGCATCTGCAACATCCTCCAACGGAGGCAACGGAACCAGATCTAAGAATGCAGTATCAACAGCCGATAACTCACCGATCGGAACCATGTCCGCACTGGCAGTGGCATCCCTTCTTGCAGGTGGATATGTGATCGTGAGAAGAAGAAAAAAGGACATCTAAACGCACAATAGCCAAAATAGCATAACAAATAAAAAAATCACCGGTTTTCCGAAAGAACAGGAAAGCCGGTGATTTTTTGTAAAAATAAATTTACAGATTTTTTTTCTTATAGATAAACCAGGAAGCTGCAATGCTGAATGCAATTAGATAGACTGTCAGGATCAGGACACTGAGGTAATTGACTCCACCGCCGGAAGCAATGGTACGGATCAGATGACTGGTCTGTGACAGTGGAAGAGCAGCTACAAAATTCCCAAGAAAGCCCGGGATCTTCTCTGTAGAGAAGAAGGTGTTGCACAAAAAAGCCATTGGCATAATGATATAGTTGGAAAAACGAGGTACATCCGCATGGTTTTTGGCAAGGAAAGAAACCACAACACCGATGGCTGAAAATACAGCACCGTTGAGGAACATCACCAGCAATGACCATCCGTTGAACACAAGACCGGTTCCGATCGGCATGGTCAGAAGAAGGATGATTCCTCCTGCATAAAGCCCGCGGAGACTGCCTCCGATGATCTGTCCGGCAATAAACTGCCACAGAGGTGTCGGAGATATCATAACCTGGTCAAAGGCTTTCTCATAAAGACGCTGCACATTCAGATTCTGTGCGATAGCATTAAAGCTTCCGTTCATTGTAGTCAGTGAAACCACACCAGGGATCAGGAAATTCAGATAAGGCTCTCCGTGTGAGGAGGTCTGGATCCCCATTCCAAAAACGATCAGATACATCAGCGGCGCGATCATGGCCGCCAGCGTGATCTTATAGAAATCCCTTCGGAACTCCACCCATTTTTCCCATAAAATAGTAAGTATTCCCATGATAATTCATCGTCCATTCTGTTAAATTATAAGATAACTGTGGCTGACGCCGGCTTATCGCTGCATCAGATGCCTGCCTGCGCGCTCCACAAAAACATCCTCCAGAGTTGTCTCCCGAAGGGTGCACTGTCCGTCCAGAGAGGACAGAAAAGAGATGGCCTCTTCCCGACTGTGGAAGTAGTGGCTTTTTGCCCCTTCCGGTGTTTCCTGATCTACGGTGTATTTGCCCAGGCCGTCGATCAGACCCGATGGAGTATTGATCTCCTCCAGCTTTCCGTGATCCATAAGTGCTACCCGGTTGCAGAGAGACTGTGCCTCTTCCATATAGTGGGTTGTCAGAAGAATGGTCAGATTTTTTCCGTTCAGCTGACGGAGAAGATTCCACATCTGTCGTCTGGATAGCGCGTCCATGCCTGCAGTGGGCTCGTCCAGAAGAAGGATCTCCGGACTTGTGAGAAGTGCCCGGCATACCATAAGCTTTCGTTTCATACCACCGGAAAGCTTCCTTACAGTCCGCTTGCGGAAGGGAAGAAGTCCGCAGAAATCCAGAAGCTCTTCAGTTTTCCGTTTGATCTCTTTTCGTGGCATGAAATAAAGACGGCCCTGATATTCCATGATCTCGTCCATGTTCATATCCTGGCGCATGGAATATTCCTGCGTGATCACGCTGATCTTGCGCTTCAGATCCGGTCGGTTGCGTCCAAGTGTCTGCCCGTCAATGAGGATTTCGCCCTCTGTGGGCAGGAGCAGAGTGGAAAGCAGACTGATCGTGGTGGTCTTTCCGGCACCGTTGGGTCCCAGCAGACCGAAAAATTCGCCGGTTTCTATGCGAAGATCCAGAGAATCCACAGCAGTAAAACTGTCGAATTTTTTTGTGAGATTTTTTGTTTCGATCATCTCTGTTCATTTCCTTTCGTTTGTATGCAAATTTCACTTTATTATACTGGAAAAGAAGAGACATTTCAACAATTCTGAGATGTTCTTTACAGAAAAGGAGCGTTGTGCTATAGTGATACGAAGGAAAAACAAAAAACGGAGAGAAAACCATGAAACACAGGATGAGAACAATAATGCTGCTTCTTCTGACTATGCTGCTGCTATGCCCGATACAGGTTCTGGCTGCAGGTGGAGAGAACGCAGTGAAGACAGATCTGGAGGACGGAGAATATTCCATACAGGTGGAGCTGGAAGGCGGAAGCGGAAAGGCCAGCGTTTCTTCCCCCACATTGATGCTGGTAAAAGAGGGGAAGATGTATGCACGGCTCCAGTGGAGCAGCTCCAACTATGATTATATGATCGTAGATGGGGAAAAATATCTCAATGAGAGCGAGGAAGGCAGAAATTCTGTTTTTACTGTCCCGGTAACTGCCCTGGATGATAAGATGGAAGTGATCGCAGATACACTGGCCATGGGTGCTCCTCATGAGATCGATTATACACTGACCTTTTATGAGGCTTCCATTGGCTCCAAGGGCCAGCTCCCTCAGGAGGCAGCGAAAAGAGTGGTTGCAGTTGCGCTGGTGATCATCATCGGCGGCGGTATCCTGAATTATTTTGTAAACAAAAGGAATCGGTGTTAAACCGGTTCTTTTTTTATGCCCTTTCGCATAATATACATAATAATGAACATGTATAAAGACGGAAGGAAGGGAACATCATGGATACAGTACAGGATAAAACCTACGAAACAATTTACTATTCACTGTGGGAGGCAGCCAGGCGTTACAGCAGCTTTACACAGTTTCGGGTGATCGGAAAAAGCCACGATGACCGGATGATCCCTATGCTGGAGATCGGACAGGGAGATGCCTGTATTTTCTGTGTGGCCGGTTTTTCCGGAACGGATGGACAGATGACGGACAGGCTTACCAGGATGGCACTGGAGCTTTGCAGAATATATGAATGCAACTGGACCGTGGACGAGCTTTATGAGGTAAAAAAGCTCCTGGATCAGACCAGGCTTTGTATCATACCGGTGGTCAATCCGGATGGATATGAGATCTGCCGGAAGGGCTACAATACTGTGCGAAATCCTATTTTCCGTCAGATGCTGAAAATGCAGGATGTTCCCTGCGATGAATTCGAGGGGAATGCAAGAGGAATGGATACTGCAAGGAATTTTCCCACCACCTTTTGCAGCAGAAAAAAGATCCATCAGCAGCCTGCCAGTGAAAATGAGACACGTGCACTGATCCGGATCTTTCAGGAATACGGAGGACGTGGCCTGCTGGTTTTCTGCGGATATGGAAAAAAGGTGGTTTATTACCGGCGGGATCAGAATTTTTCCACGGGTCAGAGATGCTACCGTCTTGCACGTCACTTAAAAAAATGTACCAGGGGAAAGCTGGAGCAGCTTGCAATAGAACGAGAAGCGCAGAACGGGCGAAGGAGCACAGGCAGGCCGGAACAGTATTACGGAGAAATGATCCGCCAGCCGGCTTTCCGGATCGAATTGCCGGTAAATTCCGGAAATAAAGAAGAGGAAGAACGGGAAATCCGTGATCTGATGCTGCTTCCATTGGAATATATTTACTCTCTGGTACAGCTGTAAAAAAATCTGGCGTTGCACGGATGCAGGGTCTGTCAGCTTATGAAAAATAGGGTGACAGACAGATCCGCTGAGAAACCAGTGTCGAATCCTGTCGGACGAATTTGATTGACTTCCGGATCTGTGGACCCTATAATAATATCATCTGAAACAAATCTTTTTTAACAAATGTCGCAGGAATCCTTCACCTCTGTAAGTAATGAGAGGAACTGCACATCTGAGCATATCTGCTCGAATAATTTCCATTCAGTATTTTTGCAGTATTATTATTTTGCTTATGCTTGTCCTCACTTCAAAATCTGTGAGTTTAAGTGATGGGAGCATGTTGCGAATTGCCATATTAACTGCTATACAGGGAGGACTTTTTTATGGCTCAATTTATGTGGGGCAGGTCTCCGCCGGAATTTTCCTGATATCCGAACACTGTTTCTTTCCCTGCAGAGGGAAGTGATCATCAAATATCGTATGTAGAACAGAATACAGGAATGAAAATATTTTTTCGATGTATCGGCAACACAGTTCTGGGACTGATGCTGGTGATGGCATTGGTGCTTCTTATTCCCGGACTTTTCGGGATCCGGCCCTATGTGGTCTATTCCGGATCCATGGAACCTGAGATTCCAACCGGAGCTGTGGTTTTTACAAAGGAAGGAGAGTTTTCTCCGAAAAAGGGAGATATCATTACTTTTCATAACGGAGATACCGTTGTCACCCACAGAGTGGTTAAAAAAGAAAAGGATATCTTTATCACAAAAGGTGACGCCAACAAGACAGAAGATCCTGTTCCCGCAGAGGCGTCACAGATCATCGGGCGGGTAGTCTTTCACCTGCCTTATCTGGGCTACGTGATCCATTTTCTGAAAGCCCGGATCCCTTTTGCCGCAGTTTGCATAGCGGCATGTCTGTCAGTACTCTTTGATCTGGCATATACCCCAAAAAAGAAAAAAATACAGGGAGGAATTTAATCATGATGAAAAACAGAAAACTGGTAAAAGGAATCGCACTTGCTGCTGTGATCACTGCACTGGCAGCCGGAGGAACAGCTGCATATCTCACGGATTTTGAAACGGCAACCAACAGCTTTACCGTAGGAAAAGTGGATATCGACCTGGATGAACCTAACTGGAAACCGGAGGACAATACAGATCTGGTTCCTACTCAGGTGATCCGGAAGGACCCCTATGTAGCAAATAAAGGAGTAAATGAAGCATTTGTCTATCTGGAAGTTTCTGTTCCGGTCCGAAATGTGATCACGGTAGCCAAGGATGGTACCAGGAATGCGCTTGCAAAAACAGAGCTGTTCAGCTTCACCAAAAACAAGGACTGGACACAGCTGGAGCGGACCGAAGTGGGGCAGAATATGGTTTACACCTATGCATATAACCACATCTTGAAGCCGGGAACAAAGACTACAACTCTTTTTGATACAGTAACCTTTGCCAATATCATCGAAGGTCAGCTGGATACACAGCAGATCGATATGCCGGTACGGGCTTATGCGATCCAGGCTACCAATACCGGGGATGACAAGACTACGGTTCTGGAGCAGGCAACTGCTGCTTACCAGAAATATGTAAATCAGAATAAAGGACAGGCCGGTGGTGTCACGAAATGAATAAATTAAAAAGACCCGTTTTCCTTCTCCTGACAACAGGGATCCTGTGCGCAACAGGGACTGCGGCGTATTTTTCAGATTTTGAAAAAAAGATAAATTCTGCTGCAGTAGGGTATGTGACAACGGAGATCGAGGAAGATTTTCCGGATCCTACACCTACGCCTATGGAGAATGGTCCATCCTACAGAAAAGAGATCCGGATCGGAAATTTTTCCGGCAGTGTGAAAGGGTTCCAGGCAGACTGCTATGTGAGGATGTCCCTTTCCTACTCCAATGACGATATCGGCAGAGGCGTGAAATTAACAGGTCTGGATACGGCAAACTGGGTGTATAACAGTCAGGACGGCTATTATTACTACCGGAAAAAAATATCCGAGGGTGAAAAAACAACTCCTCTGTGTACCGGATTTCAGATCGATCCCCAAAAGATCGATGATACTTACAGGGACAGCATTAAGGATTTTGAGATCAATGTTTATGAGGAAGCTGTACAGGCAGAAGGATTTTCAGATTATGAAAGTGCGTGGAGGTATTTTTCAGATCCGGTTTCTGCTCAGGCAGAAAGGAGGGGGAATGCTTGAAAAAACACCTTAAAGCCCTGCTGGCAGGTGCTGCTGTGGCAGGCAGTATCCTAGCGTGCACGGCTGCTTATGCCAGATTTTCAGATTCCGTGACAGTGACCAATCACATATCAGTGGGAGATATCAATATTTCTCTTCGGGAACTGGAAAAAAAGGACGGCCGAGAAATGAAATATCAGGATCGCCGGATCGTTCTTCCGGGAGATGAGATATCCAAGATCCCCAGGATCACCAATCACTCAGAGCCATGCTGGGTAAGGGTGAAGATCTCTTATACAGATGATCTGGAAGGTTTGGATGGTCTGGATGACAGGAATCTTACAGGAATGTCACCGAGATGGATCCGGAAGGGAGAGTATTTTTATTATACCAGGAAGCTGGAACAGGGAGACAGCGTGGATATTTTTACCGGTGTGACTGTACCATCCCAATGGGATGAATCCTACCAGGATAAGAAGCTGGGGATCACCATCGTGGCGGATGCTGTCCAGGCGGCAAATTTTGCACCGGATTTCCGTGCCATGTCACCCTGGGGAAATCAGAAGATCTTAAGATGTATCCACGATACCGATGGTCTTGTGGTTCAGAAAAAAAGTCCGGTGGATCTGAAGGTGGAGTTTGAAGGAAATGCGCACAAACTGATCGCGGCTCCGGAAGACTTTTTTTCCGGATTTTCCACGGCAATGCCGGGAGATGTTTTTCATGATTCTGTAGAGATCCGTAATACAACGGAGCATGCTGCAAAGATCTTCTTCCGCACATCACCGGAATGTAAATCGGTAAAGGATCAGGAATTTCTGAAAAAGCTGAAGCTGGTGATCACCATGAATGATAAAAAGCTGTATTCCGGGGATCTTTTGGCTGTGTCTCTCAATAAGGCCGTGTCCCTGGGGGAATTTTCCAGCGGAGAAAAGGGAAACATGAGATTTGAGGTTACGGTTCCGGCAGAGCTGGATAATTTATATGCTCTTCGAGCTGCAGATGTGAAATGGATCTTTTCTGTGGAGGAGGATCAGGAGACGGCAGATACCAGCCCTGTTCCACGCCGGAATGGCAGGAAAGAAAGCACAGAAAGAGCTTCCGGAAATAACAGCTCTTCGGTAAGGACGATACCAGTGAAGACCGGAGATGAATCTCCTGTGATCCTGTTTGCACTGATGGCCGGTATAGCGCTGCTTACCTGCAGTCTGACGCTATGGAAAGGAGGACGAAAAAATTGAAAAGAAGAATGATCGGTGCATGGCTGGCATTGATGATCACAGCTTCTTCTCTTGTGGTTTCGGCCAGTCCTGCAGCAGATATGAGTTCGGTATCAGCAGATCCGCAGCAGGAACAGACAGAACCGGAGGAAGAAGAGGAGGCCCCGGATATTCCGGTAACAGATCAGCCTGGGGAGGCTGAGATGCCGGTTCCGACAGCCTTGCCTGAACCGGAAACGGTGGAGGAAGCTTTTGAAGAAGGTAAAGATAATACTGAAAATACGGACAGTGATGAGCTGATCGAACCGGAAGAAGAACCGGAAGCTGCTTCAAAAGAAGGAGAAAATATAGCTCTGACAGAGATACCAGAGCAGACAGAGGATCCGGGATTTACTGTATTCACGGAAGAAAACGCGGAAATCCTTACAGGAGAAAGTGAAGAGGATCAGGAACTGATTCAGGATATCGAAAACGGAGAGATCATTGCTCTTTCTGCAGCACTTCCCGGGGAGTTCCGGGAAGCTGGCAGTGCGGAAGTAATCTCAGAAGGAGAGGATGCTATCGCAGCTACAGCACTTTCCCCGTCCCAGTATTATCTGGACAGCTGGACCAGGGTTTACAGCGATGAGATCTGGACAGCTGCCAATGATTTTCTTGGTTCCGGAAATAAAACCCGTATGGGATGTACGTATCGTTCTGTACATTATATTGATGATACAGGAGAGGAAAAGGTTTCGCCTCTGTATTGCCTGAAAGCAACTCAGGATGGGCTGGACAGTATGACGCTGAAGAATGAAGTAGTAAAAGCACTGACTAATTCTGTGATCCAGAAGCTTTTGTACTTTGGTTACGGAGGACCGGGGGATCTGGGGACCGGATATGACCCTTCCTGCAGTCACATAGACTGGTCAAAATGGCAGAACCGTTATGTATTTACGCATATTGCGCTGTCAAAGGTATATTTTAATGACTGTGGATATGCCACAGCAGCAGAAGTAGAACATACAGGGATAAACCGCCTGATCGATAAGATCCAGACATTGACGATCCCTGCAAGAAACAAAGCTGCCGTTTATGTTTCCGAAGACGGTTCCTGGGCAGCAGCATCCGGAAAGACGATCCCGTTAAGTGTATTTCGAAGCAGACCTGCAGGTTTTCCCTTTGTTCCGGATAGTATGAAGGACGGATTTCAGATGAGTACTCTTATGAAAGTAACAGATGGAGCAAAAGCAGGGAACGGGATCACCATAACAAGAGGAGCCGCAGAAAAATGGCAGCTGGCCTACTGGACGAGCGCAGCGGATTATAATTCACAGAAAACCAATCCCAAAATGATGTCGGGGACAAGCCTGAGCCTTAAGGATGGGGCATATTTTTTTCTGATCTTTCCGTTAAATGCATCTGCGACAAAGAAGTTTTCCTGTAAAATGCTGCTTCAGCCGGTTTCCTATATCCTGGTTGACGGAAGTGCCCAGGCAGGAAAAGATGGAGTACAGGATTTTGGTGCTTACGTATACCAGGGAACAAGAGGAAGCCTTTCGTTTTCAGTAAAGCCTTCGGTTTACGGCAATGCAAAGCTGGTCAAGAAGGAACCCAACACGGGAAAACTGATCCAGGGAGCGCAGTACGGACTGTTTGCAGCAGAAGCTCTGACCTCCGGATACCGGACTATGTACAGTAAGGATCAGAAGGTTTCAACCGGAACAACAAACGCCAGTGGAGAGATCCTTTTTTCAAAACTGGTTCCGGGAAAATACTATGTGAAAGAAACGAAAGCCGCTGCAGGCTATAAACTGAACACCGCTATCAAAAATGTTACAGTAACCGGCGGAAAGACGACAACCGTCAGCGTAACGGATATCATGGATATCAGCGGAACAGTATCCATCAGAAAGAAAGACGGAAATACCGGCGATCCACTGGCAGGAGCTGAATTCACCCTGTATCAGTGGAGTAAAAAAAGCAAAGCCTACGTAACCTTAAAAAAACTGACTTATGATGGACAGAAGCGTACCTATAACTCCGGGAAATTTAATTATACCGAAGACAATCAGGGAAAATTCCGTGTGCGTGAGACAAAATCTCCTCCCAATTACACCGGAAACTGGCAGAAGAATTTTACGCTGGAAAAGCCGGGAGAAAAGCAGGAATTTCTGTTTGAAGCAGTGAACTACCAGACTGAAAAACGAAGGATTGAAGTTCGTAAGATCGATGCGAAAACCGGTGAGATCCTGAAAGGTGCGGAATTTACACTTTATGAATACAGTGCAGCCAAAAAAGCCTATAAAGAAAAAGGAACTCTTCTGGATTATGACATCTCCAGTGAACTTTATGTAAGTGGTGAACTTTTGAAGACTTCGGATAATGAGGGAAAATATAAGATCGCGGAAACAAAGACTCCGCCCGGATATACAGGAAGCTGGGAAGAAGAGGTGAATATCACAGACAAGGATGCACGCCTTTCCTTTGAAGTTGTCAATGAAAAGGAAAAGGAATATAAAGGGGTGATCCGTCTGAGAAAAACAGACATCTATACCGGGGAAGTTCTGGAAGATGCGGAATTTACCGTGCTTCAGTGGAATAGAGGGAAGCAGACTTACCAGAATAACCTGGGCGGGCAGAGCATCCTGAAGTTTGACATAGAAACCGGATGGTACTCTACGGAAGAGCTGGTGCTCACAGATGACAATCAGGGAAGGTTCAAAGTAGTGGAAACAAAAAATCCGGAAAACTATACTGGCAAATACGAAAAGGAGGTAATCTTCCAGAAAAAAGAAAATACAGATACGGATACTGTGGATCTGAAAGCAGAGAATACTCCGGTAACACTTCCGCTTGGAAATATCACCATCATAAAAAAGATCAAAGAGGAGGATATTACCTGGGCTCATGGAAATCCAACCTTTTCCTTTGTGGCAGAAGGTACGGATCTATCCGGAAATCCTCACAGATATGAGGATTATGTGACCTTTACCAGAGGAAGCTATGAAACCGATAAAAATGGCTATGCAACATTATCGGTCACTCTCAGGAATATCCCGCTGGGGCAGTATACGGTCTGGGAAAAACCGGTACTGCGCTACTATCTGAAAGATGTACGGGCAAATACAGAGAATGTCCGCATCATAAAAGGCGCTGCACCTGCATATGGTACAGATCCCCGGAAGATTGCTTCCGGTACGGCTGCTCTGACAATGCAAAACAAAAATGCATCGCTGACTTTTGTAAATGAGAAATCCAGATATGATCGATATTCCCATAATGACAGCATAAAAAATACCATACCCGTATCATTTTCCTGAAAAAAAGACAGGAGGGCAGGAGTAATCCTGCCCTCCGCAGCGTATTTTATATAGTAAAAAACAAACTGTAAAAAGAAATAAAAAAACTACATATATATCCAAAGATATGGTATACTTTTTTACAAATACTGTGAACTCAAGAACTCTCTGGGAGGTCGATGATGAAAACAGACGAAAAAAATCCCGTTTTTGATATTCGGGATACATTGGAAAAATACGCTTGCATTTATCGAAATACTACACTGAAGCTTTTTCAGTACTGTCAGGAAACGGACATATATGAACGTTTGGATGAATACCTGAGACCTGTAAAAAATATTACGGATTTTAAGACCAGTGGACAGAAATACAGCAATGTTTATAAAGACGACTGGAAGTACCTGACGGATTTTCTGACATCCCGGGAAGGCGGGACGATAGAAGTGCGGTGTATCAATAAAGACGGTAATGCGAGTCTTCTGACAGTACGGGGATTTATAGCACAGGATAAAAATACCGGATATCATTATTTCATAGGAAGCTCCAGAGATATCACCAGGGAGAAGCTGCAGGAAGAATTTCTTGAGGAACGTGCCCAGAAAGATCCTCTGACCGGAGTGTATAACCGCTTTTTCGGAAAAGAACTGATCGATGAATACCTTGCATCCAGAAATCCCTATGCAGGATGTGGGATGATGGTGCTTGATGTAGATTATTTTAAAAATGTAAATGATACTTACGGACATATGTTCGGTGATGAAGTCCTGAAACGTTTTGCGGAGCTGTTTGTGGCTTTGTTCGACATTAATGATGTGATCATGCGTCTGGGTGGCGATGAATTTGTGATCCTTTTGAAGGATATCAGCCATGCAGCGATCATGAAAAAGGCAGGAAAACTGATACGGGAAGTGCAGAAACTTAAATTTTCGGGAACCACGTATCTGGCAACCTGCAGTGTGGGGATCTGCTTTCTTCCGGAAAATGTTTCCGGATATACATATCAACAGCTCTTTGAAAATGCAGACTGGGCACTTTACCAGGCAAAGAAAAATGGAAAAAACCGCTATGCTTTCTGTGATAATCTGAGACGTTTTGAGGATAAGACAGAGGAAAAGCAGGAATTATACGAGGGTGTTGAGATAGATGCCAGATATCTTCATAATGATATTGTTTCTACTGCATTTGAAATATTTGAAAAAATGAGCAGCTTTCAGGCAGCGATTGAACTTCTGATGAAAGTGATCGGTCTGAAATTCCGGCTTAACCGGATCACAGTCCTGCATACCAAGGTGGCAGAGCAGAAAATAAACAGGGTTTTTCAATGGGTTTCGGAAGAAGAATACAGGCTTTTGATAGATGAGATACATTTCTCAAAAAGTGATTTTATCACATTGTTTCGCCACAATGATGAATATGGTACTGTGGTGATTCAGGAGAATGATCTGGCTGAATATTCGGAACAGAGAAGAAAGAATGTGTTACAGTGCGGAGCAAAAACCGTAGTCTGTGCTGCCATGTACTGTGAGGGAAGCTATACAGGGGCCATTGCATACGCGACCTGCCAGGAAAAAAGGCTCTGGTCCAGAGAAGATCGTAAGCTATTGGGAGAAGTGACCAAGATCATTTCTGCGCATTATGCCAAGAACCAAGCATTTAACAGTGCTTATCGTAGCATTGCTGCAGAATCCGGACGGGATCAGCTTACCGGATTGTCTTCTTTTTCAAGATTTCGCGAAAATGTGGAGAAAATGCTGATCGGAGGTTACGGGCCGGGACATGCAGTGATATATACCGATTTTGAAAAATTTAAACGTATTAATGCAAAATACGGATATCGTGTGGGAGATCAGATCCTGCGGCAGTTTTCCGAGTATGTGATAAGCGTTCTAAAAACAGATATGGATGTATATTTTACCAGGGCGATCTCTGATCATTTTATCCTTTTCACTCCATGTGATATGGATGTTGATCCGGAAACATCTGTTTTAAAGACCAATCAGGAGTTCTTACGGCAGATGAAAGAGAAATATCCGGATATGGAGCTCTGTGTCCGCACTGGGATCTATCTGATCACCAAAGAATGTGACAATGCATCTGAGGCGATCGATGCAGCGAATTATGCAAGAAAATATGCTGCTGGAAATTGTGAAACAGGTGTTAAGCTGTATGACGAAGAACTGAAAAAGCAAAGCGATGCAGAGTGAAAGATACAGGAATACGGACCGGAATCTATGCTTTTTCAGAATTTCAGGAATAATCTTTCAGGAAAGCTTTTACAATAGAACAGAGATGTTTGCGGCAGGAGTGAGCTTATGAACAGAAGTGTTCCGGAAAGTCTTTTGATCTGTATTTTAGTCTTATGCCTGGTTCTGACACCCGTTGGTGTCAGAGGAGAAACGGAGGATAGTGGAAAAGCACAGCAGCTGATCGAAGCGCCGGGTGCAGTCCTTATGGAAAAAGAAACCGGTACCGTGATCTATTCCAGGGATCCTGACACCCGAAGAAGCCCGGCCAGTATTACAAAGATCATGACATTGATTCTGATCTTTGATGCTATCCGTGAGGGAACCCTGCATCTGGAGGATAGCATTACCACCAGTGCTTATGCCAGATCCATGGGAGGGTCTCAGGTATTTCTGGAAGAAGGAGAAAAGCAGACTGCAGAAACCATGATCAAATGTATTGTGATCGCTTCCGGAAATGATGCCAGCGTAGCTATGGCGGAGCATGTTGCGGGAACAGAACAAGCCTTTGTGGAGAGGATGAACGAGAGGGCGAAGGATCTTGGAATGAAAAATACCCATTTTGTGGATTGCTGCGGGCTGACGGAATCACAGGAGCATTATACAACTCCCTATGACATTGCACTTATGAGCAGGGAGCTCATCAGCAGATATCCGGAAGTTCTTACATATTCATCTGTCTGGATAGAGGATATCACACACGTTACCAGAAAAGGCTCCTCGAAATTTACACTGACCAACACAAATAAACTGTTGCGCAGCTATGAGGGGTGTATGGGACTTAAAACAGGCAGCACCAGTATTGCAAAATACTGTCTCAGTGCTGTGGCAGAACGAAATGGGATCACACTGATCGCCTCAGTGATGGCCGCACCGGACCCGAAAACAAGATTCCGGGATGCAGCAGCTCTTTTAAATTACGGCTTTTCTAAATGCACATTGTATCTGGATGATGCTCTGGAGCCACTGAAACCTCTGAAGCTCCGCAAAGGAGTCAAAGAGCAGGTTCCGCTTGTATATAGAGGGAAATTCCGATATATCAGCACAGATGGAACGAAACCTGACAATGTTAAGAAAAAGTTGATCCTTCCCAAAGAACAAAGTGCGCCGGTGAAAAAAGGGCAGAAAGCAGGGGCACAGGAATACTATCAGGATGGGAAAAAGATCGGTAGTCTGGATATCCTGTACGGGGAAACAATAAAAAAGGCCGGATACCATGACTGGCTGGAAAGAACCTGTCAGGCATTTCTTTTGTGATGCCTGCAACATATTTTGACAAAAAGGGCAGACTGGATGTATAATACAACGGATTGAAGAAATAGCAGAACAGGGAAGGGATTTGGGATGAAAGAGATCAGAACAGAAGATGCAGTGGGACACATTCTGTGCCATGATATCACGCAGATCATAAAAGATGAGAAAAAAGGCGTTCTTTTCAAAAAGGGGCATGTAGTGAAAGAAGAGGATATACCACTGCTGTTCTCTGTAGGAAAAGAACACCTTTTTGTGTGGGAGAAAAAACCGGGGATCCTTCACGAAAATGAAGCTGCAGAGATTCTTTACAAAATCTGTGCCGGAAACTCTTCCAAAGTACATGGAACTGAGATCAAAGAAGGTAAGATCGAGGTGGTATCAAAGATCGATGGTATTCTGAAAATACGTCGAGATGCACTTGTGGCTGTGAATTCTCTGGGAGAAATGATGATCGCTTCCAGACATGGCGATTTTCCGGTAAAGAAAGGTGATAAGGTCGCAGGAACCAGGATCATTCCGCTTGTGATCGAGAAAGAGAAAATGGATGCAGCAGAGAAGGTAGCAGGAAACCTTCCGATCTTTGACATTCTCCCTTACCAGCAGAAAAAAGTAGGGATCGTCACAACCGGAAGTGAGATCAAAAAAGGACTGATCCAGGATACCTTCACACCGGTACTCCGGGAAAAGCTTTCCGGGTTTCCGACAGAGGTGACAGGCCAGGTGATGCCGGGAGATGATAAGGAAGAGATCACAAAGGCAATTCTTTCTTTCGCAGATGCAGGAGCAGATCTGATCATCTGTACCGGCGGAATGAGTGTGGATCCCGATGATCGTACTCCGGGCGGGATCCGGGATACCGGAGCAAAGATCGTAACCTATGGAGCACCTGTACTTCCGGGAGCTATGCTGCTTGTGGCATATCTTGAGAGGAACGGAAGATCCATACCGGTACTTGGACTTCCGGGCTGCGTCATGTACGCAAAAAGAACAGTATTTGATCTGATCCTGCCCAGAGTGATGGCGGATGATGAGATCAAGGCAGAGGAGATCGCCAGGCTGGGAGAGGGCGGACTTTGTCTGAACTGTCCGGTTTGTACTTTCCCAAACTGCGGATTTGGAAAATAATATGAAAAAATTCAGAATCAAACAATATGAGATCTATATGGACAAGATCCATGCTCCACAGGGCGTGCGGATGATCCTTCTTGCGGATCTTCACGGGATATCCTACGGAAAAGACAATATACGGCTGACAGAGACGATCCGAAAGCTTGCCCCGGACGTGATACTTTCTGCCGGCGACATGGCTGTACGTACAGAAACGGATACTCTGGTAACTGCATGTAAGCTGCTGACAGAGCTTGCCAGGGATTTTCCCGTGTATTATGCGCTTGGTAATCATGAATATAAAATGTTTCTTTCCGAAGAATATCGGCCATATTATGCAAAATACGAAAGAGCACTGAAAAAAGCTGGTGTGCATATTTTAAGGAACGGACATGAAGCAATGGTCCTAAAGGGAGAGCGCTTCTGTTTCTGGGGCCTGGAGCTTCCCATCGAATATTATCACAAGCCGAGATCACCGAAGCTGAAAAAAGAAGTGATGGAAGAACTGATCGGAAAACCTGAAGATAAAGGGATGCAGATCCTGCTGGCACATAATCCAAAATACGGAAAAACCTATTTTGAATGGGGCGCGGATTTGATCCTGTCCGGACACTATCACGGAGGCGTTGTCCGCCTCAGTGAACATTACGGTCTTTCATCTCCTCAATATCTGTTTCTTCCGCCGTTTTGCTGTGGAGACTTTCACAAAGGGGATCAGCATATGATCGTCAGTGCTGGACTTGGAGAACATACCATCCCCCTTCGGATCCATAATCCAAGGGAACTGCTGGTGATCGATATAAAACCTTCCGAAAAAATGAAATGAGGAAACCCTATGGCATTATCTGTTAAGCTGAATGTATTTGAAGGCCCTCTGGATCTTCTGCTTCACCTGATCGACAAAAACAAGATCGATATCTATGATATTCCTATTGTGGAGATCACAGATCAGTATATGGAATATCTGCATTCCATGGAAAAAGAAGATCTGGGGATCATGAGTGAATTTCTTGTCATGGCAGCTACTCTTCTGGATATCAAATGTAAAATGCTTCTTCCGAAAGAAGTGAATGAGGAAGGAGAAGAGGAGGACCCCAGAGCAGAGCTTGTGCAGAAGCTGCTGGAATATAAGATGTACAAATATATGTCCTATGAATTACGGGACAGGCTTGGAGATGCGGCAGGGGTTTATTACCGAAAACAGGATCTTCCGGAAGAAGTGCTGCAGTATACTCCACCGTCTGATCCCCAGGAACTTCTCCGGGGTCTGACACTGGAGCGGATGAGTGCGATCTACCAGGCTTTGATCCGCAGACAGGAAAATAAGATCGACCCGATCCGAAGTAAATTCGGAAGAATCGAAAAAGAGGAAATATCACTTTCTGATAAATTGCTGGAAATGAAGGAATATGCAAAAGCTCACCGGAAATTCAGCTTTCGCAGGCTGATGGAAAACCAGCATTCCAAAATACAGCTGATCGTGACCTTTCTGGCGATTCTGGAACTGATGAAGATGGGACATGTTCATGCAGAACAGGAAGAGCTTTTTGATGATATTCATGTGGAAGTTATCACGGATCCGGACACATGGAAGAATCTGACAGAGTTCGCAGATGAATAATATAGTAGGAATGAGGACAATAAGTGGAAATCAAACGAATTGAAGGAGAAATCGAAGCCATCCTGTTTGCAATGGGAGAAGCTGTGGAATTACCCCGTATTGCCAGAGCGATCCGTCAGGATCCGACAACAACGGAAAATATCATCCGAAATATGATGATCCGTTATCAGGAAGAAGAGCGGGGGATCCAGATCATAGAGCTCGAAAACTCCTTTCAGCTTTGTACAAAAAAAGAATACTATGATTCTCTTATCCGGATCGCAGCGCAGCCAAAGAAACCCACTCTGACAGACGTTATGCTTGAAACCCTTTCGATCATTGCCTACAAACAGCCTGTTACAAAAGCAGAGATTGAAAAGATCCGAGGGGTAAAATGTGATCATGCCATCAATAAGCTGATGGATTATGATCTGGTGAGAGAACTTGGACGTCTGGATGCTCCGGGTCGCCCAATCCTCCTGGGAACCACCGAAGAATTTCTGCGCTGCTTTGGTGTCCAGGGGCTGGAAGACCTTCCGGAAATGGATCCGGTCCAGCTGGAGGATTTCAAGGCGGAAGCAGAGGAAGAGATCCAGCTGAAGCTGGACGTATAACAAATAACACGGACAGATGCCGGTTTACCGGGACCTGCCGGACAGATCAGAAAACAGAAGAGGAGTGACGAAAATGCCCACAACATACGCACATGATCTTTTTGGAAAAAGGGTTTACCGGAAACTTTCCGCAAAATTACAGCATCTGATCCGAAGCAACGGAAATCTGTACCGGATCGGACAGCATGGTCCGGATATCCTGTTTTATTATTTTATATCCAAAAATCCGGTGACACAGTACGGAGTGCAGATGCATGGACGGAAAGCAAGAGAATTCTTTGAAAAGGGCATGGCGAAGGTCCGGGAGGAAAAAAATCCTGCACTGATGGCTTACCTGCTGGGGTTCGGATGTCATTATATCCTGGATTCTACCTGTCATCCTTACGTCAATCAGGTAGCTGCCGAGGGGAAAATCTCACATACGCTCTTTGAGAAGGAATTTGACCGTATGCTGATGTATGAAACCGGCAAAGATCCATTGCGTTTTTATCCGTCGCATGGGATCCGTGCCAGTTTTCTCAGTGCATGGACGATACACCAGGTACTACCGGCGATCCGTACCGGGAACATTTATCTGTCATTGAAAATGATGAAGATATTCACCTGTATTTTGGTATGTGATGATGGAGGAAGGAAGAGACGCCTTTCGGAACATGCCCTTTCCCCCGCAGGAAAAAAGATATCTGCGTTTATTACCGAATTTTTTATGAGCCCGGAGCCGGAGATCGACTGTAAGGAGGAGCTTCTTAATCTGGACAGTCTGATGGAAGAGGCACTTGCCAAGGCACCGGATATGCTGGAAGAGCTTGCTGCACTGGCAGTCAGGCCAGGGCATCTTTCTGACAGATGGGACCTGACCTTTAACGGATGATCGATCCCGGCAGACAACAGATACAAGTGATATCCGGATGCTATCCCCGCATAAAATTAAATATAACAGTTACTGTAAACAGTTATATGAACAGTGTACGGGGTGATGCATTATGAGCAAACGGTGTACGGCCGCTGTCGTGCTGATGACAGCGGTCCTTATTATTTGTCAGATCTTTCCGGTAAAGGCGGCAGATGACGAAAATCTATATGCACTTTCTGCAGTTCTCATGGATGGGGAGACCGGCCGTGTGCTGTACGGAAAAGAAGCATACAAAGGACGGCCGAATGCCAGCACCACAAAGGTAATGACCTGTATTCTTGCTCTGGAGCTGGCAAAGGGAGATGATTACGTACAGGTTTCCGGGAATGCGGCATCTCAGCCACAGACACGTCTTGGCATGCGGGAAGGCCAGCAGTTTTATTTGGAGGATCTTCTCTATTCCCTGATGCTGAAAAGCCATAATGATTCCGCTGTGGCCATCGCGGAACATATCGGCGGATCCGTAGAAGGTTTTGCAGAGAAGATGAATGAAAAAGCAAAAGAGCTGGGATGTAAGGACACACATTTTGTTACACCCAATGGTCTGGATGGAGAAGATGAAGGCGGTATCCATCATACAACAGCCCGGGATCTTGCCTTGATCATGGCGTATGCAATAAAAAATGCAACATTTGTCCATATTACCCAGACTAGAGATTATACTTTCACGGATATCTCAGGAAAAAAGCATTATTCGGTACATAATACCAATGCTTTCCTGGATATGGAAACAGGAGTGATCTCCGGAAAAACAGGATTTACAGGAAATGCCGGATATTGTTATGTCTGCGCAGTCCGACAGGACGAGCGATTATTTATCGTGGCTCTTCTGGGATGCGGATGGCCCGGAAATAAAAATTATAAATGGAGCGATACTAAGAAGCTCCTTTCCTATGGCAGGGAAAATTATCAGTATATGATGCTGCCGGAGCTTCCACAGCTGCCTGAGATCCCGGTAACAGAAGCAGCACCGGGAAAAGAAGATCCATATCCGCAAAAGTCCGATCGTTCCGGATATCCTCCCAAACAGGTTATGCTGAAAATACACGCAGTACTTTCTGAAAAAGATCGTGAGAAAAGATATCTTCTGAAAAAAACAGAAACGATCACATGGGAAACGGAGCTTCCGGATAAGCTCCCGGCACCAATACAGAAAAACCAGAAGATCGGTACACTCCATGCAAAGCTCAACGGAAAAGAACTCCTTTCCTGCCTTGTAACCGCCGATGACAAAATCGACAAAATTACCTATAAATGGTATGTGGATAAAGTATTTAAGGATTATTTCCATTAATTTAGCGACCCCTGGCATCTGTCAGGGGTTAATTTTTTAACATTCATGACGAAAAGTATTGAATTTTCGGTTAAAAAAAGGTACAATTATACTCGGCTGAATTTTTGGTTATATTAATAAAAAAATGGAGGGCATAGTATAATGAGTAATGCGACACAAAGCGTAGCGGCTGCAAGGATTAATTCCCTGCTTGACGCCAACAGTTTTGTTGAGATCGGACAGGCTGTTACAGCCAGAGCTACAGATTTCAACATGACTGAAAAAAAAGCACCTTCAGACGGTGTGATCACCGGATATGGTGTGATTGACGGCAGTCTGGTGTATGTATACAGCCAGGATGCATCTGTACTGAACGGAACAGTTGGTGAGATGCATGCCAAAAAGATCGCCAAAATTTATGATCTCGCTCTGAAAGTTGGAGCACCGGTTATCGGTCTTGTAGACTGTGCGGGACTTCGTCTTCAGGAGGCTACCGATGCACTTGAGGCATTTGGTGAGATCTATCTGAAACAGACACTGGCATCCGGTGTTATTCCACAGATCACTGCTGTTTTCGGAACATGCGGCGGTGGAATGGCAGTTGTACCGGCTCTTACAGACTTTACATTTGTAGAGGAGAAGAAGGGCAGACTGTTTGTAAACACTCCAAATGCACTGGAAGGAAACAGAGTGGAAAAATGCGATTCAGCTTCCGCACAGTTCCAGAGTGAGGAGACAGGACTTGTTGATGGCATCGGAACAGAAGAGGAGATCCTTGGACAGATCCGTACACTGGTCAGCATGCTTCCGGAGAATAATGAAGATAATGACAGCTTCAAGGAATGCACAGATGACCTGAACAGAGTATGTGATGATATTGCAGGCTGCACAGGCGACACAGCTATTGCGCTTTCAAGAATCGCTGATAATGGTGAGTTTTTTGAAACAAAGGCAGCTTACGGCCAGGATGTCGTAACAGGCTTCCTTCGTCTGAACGGAGCTACCGTTGGCGCTGTTGCAAACAGAAGCGAATCTTACGATGCTGATGGCAATAAGACAGAGATTTCCGACGGAACTCTTTCTGCAAGAGGTGCAAGAAAAGCAGCAGACTTCGTAAAATTCTGTGATGCTTTTGAGATTCCGGTACTTACTCTTACTAATGTAACAGGATTTAAAGCTACACTCTGCAATGAGAAGATGATGGCTAAATCCGTTGGTGAGATGGTACATGCTTTTGCATCTGCAACTGTACCGAAGGTAAATGTTGTAATTGGTAAAGCATACGGAACTGCATACGTTGCCATGAACAGCAAATCTGTCGGAGCAGATATGGTTTATGCATGGGATACAGCTGAGATCGGTATGATGGATGCTTCCCTTGCAGCAAAGATCATGTATGAGGGAGCTGACGCTTCTACACTGAATGAGAAGGCAGCTGAGTACAAAGAACTCCAGAACGGTATCGCATCTGCAGCAGCAAGAGGATATGTGGATACTGTGATCAAAGCAGAAGATACAAGAAAATATGTAATCGGTGCTTTTGAGATGCTGTTCACAAAAAGGGAAGACCGTCCATCCAAAAAGCATGGAACAGTCTAAGTGAGGTGAGCGTATGAGACAGTTTTATAAAAAGATCTCTTCTGTCTGCATGGCACTTCTTTGCGTGGCCGCACTTCTGATCGGATGCACAGCTACTGCATGGGCTGCTGATGAGATTGATGATTCTGTAAAGAGTCAGCTTGTCACAACAACCAAGGGCCTGACGGATGCGATCATCGCAATGTCCGAGGATGATATCCAGGGATATCTGGAATCAGAGGATGCTTTCACACAGAGTGCTGCAAGTGCATGGGATGGCTCCAGAGAAGAGCTTGGTGAGAAAAAAGGTGATATCGAGGAGAAAGATATCACAGTGGAGTATTCCGATGATCAGTATACCGTTGTTGTTCCGGTATCCTTCGAGAAAAACAAAGCGAATTTCACTTATGTATTTGATAAATCAGGAACCCCGACATCTCTTACAGTTGATGTGAATTATACACTGGCACAGAACATGGAGAAGGCGGCGCTGAATACAGTGATGGGTCTCGGAACTGTATTTGTGATCTTGGCATTCCTGATCTTCGTGATCTCTCTTTTCAAATATATTCCCGGACTTGTGGAAGGAAAGAAAAAAGAGAGCAAACCGGCTCCGGCAGCCGCAGCACCGGCTCCGGTTGCAGCACCAGTTGCTGAGCCTGCTGTTGAGGATGTGACAGATGATGGTGAGCTTATTGCCGTGATCGCTGCAGCGATCGCTGCTTCTGAAGGCAAAACAAGCACAGACGGATTCGTAGTACGTTCCATCCGCAAAGTCAACCGCAGAAAAAGATAATCATTATTTAGGAGGATTTTAAAATGAAGAGTTATACAATTACTGTTAACGGAACAGCATATGAAGTTACTGTAGAAGAGAACGGAAACGCAGCAGCTCCAGTTGCAGCAGCACCAAAAGCAGCAGCTCCGGCTCCTAAGGCAGCTCCGGCAGCAGCTCCTAAGGCAGCAGCTCCGGCAGCAGGCGCAGGTTCTGTTAAAGTTTCCGCAGCCGTTCCTGGAAAAGTTGTAAAAATCGTTGCATCTGTTGGACAGAGCGTAAAAGCCGGTGACAGCGTAGTGATCGTTGAGTCCATGAAGATGGAGATCCCGGTTGTTGCTCCTCAGGACGGAACGATCGCCAGCATCGATGTTGCAGAGGGTGCTGCCGTTGAAAATGGAGATACTCTTGCAACAATGAACTAAACAGGAGGTAGACAAATGTCTTATGTAACAAATACCCTGTCAAACCTGATCCATCAGACAGCATTTTTCAACCTTACCTGGGGAAACTACCTGATGATCGCAGTGGCATGTGTGTTCTTATATCTTGCCATTAAACATGGTTTTGAGCCGCTGCTGTTGGTTCCGATCGCTTTTGGTATGCTTCTGGTAAATATTTATCCGGACATTATGCTGAGCATTGAGGATTCATCCAATGGCGTTGGCGGACTTCTTCATTATTTTTACTTAATGGATGAGTGGAGTATTCTTCCTTCACTGATCTTCCTGGGTGTCGGTGCGATGACAGACTTCGGTCCGCTGATCGCAAACCCGATCAGCTTCCTGATGGGAGCAGCTGCACAGCTTGGTATTTACCTTGCATACTTCCTTGCAATTTTCCTTGGATTTAATGGTAAAGCAGCAGCAGCGATCTCTATCATTGGTGGTGCTGACGGCCCGACTTCCATTTTCCTTGCAGGTAAGCTTGGACAGTCTTCTCTTATGGGACCGATCGCAGTGGCAGCATATTCCTATATGTCCCTGGTACCGATCATCCAGCCTCCGATCATGAAGGCATTCACAACAGAGAAAGAGCGTAAGATCAAAATGGCGCAGCTCCGTCCTGTTACAAAACTTGAGAAGATCCTTTTCCCGATCGTTATCACAATCGTTGTTTGCCTGATCCTTCCGACAACAGCTCCCCTTGTTGGTATGCTGATGCTCGGAAACCTGTTCCGTGAGTCCGGAGTTGTTAAACAGCTTTCTGAAACAGCTTCCAACGCTCTTATGTACATCGTAGTAATCCTTCTCGGAACATCTGTAGGTGCTTCCACAAGTGCTGAGGCGTTCCTGAACGTAGATACACTGAAGATCGTAGTTCTTGGTCTTGTTGCCTTTGCCTGCGGTACTTTTGGTGGTGTTATGCTTGGTAAGCTTCTCTGCAAGGTTACTCACGGAAAGATCAATCCTCTGATCGGATCAGCCGGTGTTTCTGCCGTTCCTATGGCAGCCCGTGTATCCCAGAAGGTTGGTGCTGAGGCAGATCCTACAAACTTCCTGCTGATGCATGCGATGGGACCGAACGTTGCTGGTGTTATCGGTACAGCGGTTGCTGCCGGTACATTCATGGCGATCTTTGGTGTCTAACCCATTGTCTTATAAAAATTTGTAAGGAGAATAATTATGGCAGAAATAGAGAAAAAACCTGTGAAAGTTGTGGAAACGATCCTGCGTGACGCTCATCAGTCCCTGATTGCTACACGTATGAGCACAGAGCAGATGCTTCCGATCATTGAGAAGCTTGACAAAGTCGGCTACTATGCAGTAGAGTGCTGGGGCGGTGCTACTTTCGATGCTTCCTTACGTTTCCTGAAAGAGGATCCGTGGGAAAGACTTCGTAAACTTCGTGACGGTTTCAAAAACACAAAGCTTCAGATGCTGTTCCGTGGACAGAACATCCTTGGATATCGTCCATATGCAGATGATGTAGTAGAGTATTTTGTACAGAAATCCGCAGCTAACGGTATCGATATCATCCGTATCTTTGACTGTATGAATGACCTTCGTAACCTTCAGACAGCTGTAAAAGCAGCAAACAAGGAGAAAGCACATGCACAGGTTGCAATGGCTTACACACTTGGTGATGCTTACACACTTGATTACTGGACAGATCTTGCAAAACGTATCGAGGATATGGGTGCAGATTCCATCTGTATCAAAGATATGGCAGGACTTCTTGTTCCGTACAAGGCTACTGAGCTTGTTCAGGCCCTGAAAGAGACTGTAAAGATCCCAATCGATCTTCATTCTCACTATACATCCGGTGTTGCTTCCATGACATACATGAAAGCAGTAGAGGCAGGTGTTGACATCATCGACACAGCAATGTCTCCGTTTGCTCTTGGAACATCCCAGCCGGCAACAGAGGTTATGGTTGAGACCTTCAAGGGAACACCATATGATACAGGATTTGATCAGCAGCTTCTCGCTGAGATCGCTGACTACTTCCGTCCGATGCGTGATGAGGCTCTTGATACAGGTCTTCTCAATCCGAAGAACCTTGGTGTAAACATCAAGACTCTTCTGTATCAGGTACCAGGCGGAATGCTTTCCAACCTGACATCACAGCTGAAAGAGCAGCATGCCGAGGATAAATTCTACGAAGTACTTGAGGAAGTTCCGCGTGTACGTAAAGACCTTGGTGAGCCACCGCTTGTTACACCGTCCTCCCAGATCGTTGGTACACAGGCTGTATTTAACGTGATCATGGGCGAGCGTTACAAGGTTGTCACAAAAGAGACAAAAGACGTGTTAAGTGGTAAGTATGGCGCAACAGCCAGACCGTTCAATCCGGAAGTACAGAAAAAATGTATCGGAGATATTGAACCGATCACATGCCGTCCGGCAGATCTTCTGGAGGATGAGCTTGATAAGCTTGAGAGCGAGATGGCACAGTACAAGGAGCAGGATGAGGATGTTCTCACATATGCACTGTTCCCGCAGGTTGCCATGGACTTCTTTAAATATCGCCAGGCTCAGAAGACAAAAGTTGATGAGACTGTAGCAGATACCAAGAACGGCGCATACCCGGTATAAAGCACACATAGAAATGCAGATGCATTTCAAAACAGGAAAAGGAGCTTGCTGTATGCAGGCTCCTTTGTGCATAAAAAAGATAAAAAAGGCAGGATAACAGGTAATGTCCAAAGTTGCGATCATAGGCGGCGGTGCCGCCGGAATGCTCTGCGGTGTATATGCTGCGCGCAGAGGACACCAGGTTCACATACTGGAAAAAAATGAGAAACTCGGAAAAAAGCTTTTCATCACCGGAAAGGGACGATGCAACGTCACCAATGATTCCGATACCGAAGAACTTTTTTCGGCAGTGATGTCAAACCGCAAATTTCTTTACAGTGCTTTCTACACCTATGGAAGCAGAGATGTGATGGAATTTTTTGAGGAGGCAGGAGTGCCACTGAAAACAGAGCGTGGAAACCGGGTTTTTCCGGTATCGGATCATTCATCAGATATTATCCGTGCGCTTGAGCGGGAACTGAAAAAAGCCGGAGTGCAGATCCATCTTCATACAGAGGTAAAGGAAGTTTGTACACAGGATGAAAAAGTTACCGGTGTATTACTTTCGGACGGTACCTTTTTTGAAGCGGATACTGTGGTAGTTGCCACAGGAGGGCTTTCCTACCCGTCCACAGGTTCCACAGGAGATGGATATCGTTTTGCTGCTGAAACGGGACATAAAGTTGTTTCCCAGTCACCATCACTGGTACCACTGGTGGCAAAAGAAGATTATGTTTCCAAACTTCAGGGCCTTTCCCTTCGGAATGTGGAGCTTACAGTAAAATCCGGCAAAAAAGTTCTCTATAAAGATTTCGGCGAGATGATGTTTACTCATTTCGGAGTGACAGGACCGCTGATCCTTTCCGCCAGTGCCCAGATCGGTAAAAAGTTGGAAAAGGAGCCTTTGGAGGCTTTCCTGGATCTGAAGCCGGCGCTTGATGCAGAACAGCTTGACGCCCGGATCCTGCGTGAATTTGATGCAAATCATAACAAGCAATTTAAAAATGTGATCGGTGTTCTTTTTCCGTCTTCTCTGACTCCGATCATGATCGAAATTGGCGGTATCCCCGGGGAAAAACCGGTACATGAGATCTCCAGGGAAGAGCGTCAGGCTTTTGGCCGTCTGATCAAGGCTTTTCCGTTTACGATCACGGGAATGGGAGAGTTTAAGGAAGCGATCATCACAAGAGGCGGTGTGTCAGTAAAAGAGATACAGCCATCCACAATGGAATCCAAAAAAATAAAAAATCTGTATTTTACAGGTGAAGTACTGGATCTGGATGCAGTGACCGGTGGCTATAATCTTCAGATCGCATGGTCTACAGCGTATGCGGCAGCTCAGGCGATAGAATAACAGAAAAGAGGAAGGAGCAACGATTATGGGTATTAATATTGCAATTGACGGACCAGCAGGTGCAGGAAAAAGCACAATTGCAAAAAAAGTGGCAAAGGAGCTGTCCTTTATTTATGTAGATACAGGGGCAATGTATCGTGCCATGGCACTTTATCTTCTGGAAAAAGGGATCAGCGGTGACGAAAAAATCTCTGAAGCCTGTCACGATGCGGATATCTCTATCCGTTATGAGAACGGTGAGCAGCAGGTGATCCTTAACGGAAAGAACGTAACTGCGTTCCTCCGTAAGGAAGAGGTAGGAAATATGGCATCTGTAAGCTCTGCAAATCCGGAGGTGCGTGCACATCTTCTGAAGCTACAGCGCAATCTTGCAGTCGAGAATAATGTAGTTATGGATGGAAGAGATATCGGAACCACCATTCTTCCCAATGCGGAAGTAAAGATCTTTCTGACTGCAAGTGCAAAGACCCGTGCCAGCAGACGATACCTGGAGCTTACAGAGAAGGGGGAAGCCTGCGATATGGATGAGATCATGAAAGATATCGTTGACAGAGATGAGAGAGATATGAACCGCGCGGTTTCTCCGCTTAAAAAAGCAGAGGATGCTGTTCTTGTTGATTCATCTGAGATGGGAATTGACGAAGTGGTTGAGAGTATCCTTTCCGTATACAGAAAAAGGGTGAATGGATGAACGTAAAAGTTGCAGAAACTGCCGGCTTCTGTTTCGGCGTACAAAGAGCAGTTGACCGTGTTTATGAGCTGATCGGTTCCGATGCAGCACCGATTTATACACTGGGCCCGATCATCCATAATGAGGAGGTTGTCTCAGATCTCGAAAAAAAAGGTGTGGCTGTGATCTGTGAGGAGGATCTTGGCAGCCTGAAGGGCGGCACTGTTGTGATCCGCTCCCACGGAGTGGGCCGCAGGGTTTATAACACGATCAAAAAATATGGTCTCGGATATGTAGATGTTACCTGTCCTTTTGTGCTGAAGATCCACAAGATCGTTGAGAAAGAAAGCTCCAGAGGTGCCCATATTGTGATCATCGGTGATCCGGACCATCCGGAAGTCCAGGGGATCTGCGGATGGTGTCAGGGACCATATACAGTGGTCAGAAATGCTGAGGATGCTGAAAAATTCAATATTTCTCCGGAAAAAGAAGTATGTGTAGTGTCCCAGACGACATTTAATTACAACAAATTTCAAGAATTAGTTGAAATTCTCCGCAAAAAGAGTTATGATAATAATGTTTTAAATATTTTAAATATTTTAAACACTATTTGTAATGCTACCGAAGAACGGCAGAAAGAAGCTAAAGCGATAGCCGGAGAGGTAGACACTATGCTGGTCGTAGGTGGCCGACATAGCTCCAATACTCAAAAGCTGTTTGAAATATGTAAAAAGGAATGTGGAAATACTTACTATATACAAACACCTGTAGACTTGGATTCTGAAATGTTCCAATGCAGTAGTTGTGTAGGTATTACAGCAGGGGCTTCCACCCCAAAGAAAATTATTGAGGAGGTTCAAGAACATGTCAGAGTTAAGTTTTGAACAGATGCTGGAAGATTCCGTAAAAACAATCAGAAATGGAGAGATCGTACAGGGTACCGTCATCGATGTTAAAGATGATGAGATCATCCTGAATATCGGCTATAAAGCAGACGGTATCATCACAAAGAACGAGTACACAAACGATTCAAGCGTTGTGCTTACAGACGTTGTTAAACCTGGCGATACCATGGAAGCAAAGGTTCTCAAAGTAAACGACGGAGAGGGACAGGTTACACTTACCTACAAACGTCTTGCAGCAGAGAAAGGCAACAAACGTCTTGAGGAGGCATTTGAGAACCAGGAGGTTCTGAAGGCTCCTGTAACACAGGTACTTGACGGTGGTCTTTGTGTCAATGTTGAGGAAGCAAGAGTATTCATTCCTGCAAGCCTTGTATCTGACACATATGAGAAAGATCTTTCCAAATATGCAGATCAGGAGATCGAGTTCGTTATCACAGAGTTCAACCCAAGAAGACGCCGTATCATCGGTAACCGCAAACAGCTTCTTCTTGCTGAGAAAGCTGAGAAACAGAAAGAGCTTCTTGCTAAGATCAACGTAGGCGATAAAGTTGAGGGTGTTGTTAAGAATGTTACAGATTTCGGTGCATTCATTGACCTCGGCGGAGCAGACGGACTTCTTCACATCTCTGAGATGTCCTGGGGCAGAGTAGAGAACCCGAAGAAGGTATTCAACGTAGGTGATAAAGTTACAGTTCTTATCAAAGATATCAACGGAGACAAGATCGCACTTTCCCTTAAATTCCCGGAGGAGAACCCATGGCTTACAGCTGCTGAGGACTTCGCAGTAGGAAACGTAGTAAAGGGCAAAGTTGCACGTATGACAGATTTCGGTGCATTTGTTGAGCTTGCACCTGGAGTAGATGCTCTTCTTCATGTATCTCAGATCTCCAGAGAGCACGTTGCGAAACCATCTGATGTACTTTCCATCGGTCAGGAGATCGAGGCTAAGGTTGTTGATTTCAATGGCGAAGACAGAAAGATCAGCCTCAGCATGAAAGCACTCGAGGATAATTCTGCAGAGCAGACAGAGGAGTAATTTCTCAGAAGCTGTACAGCAGATGAATATTTTGAATTTCAGAGGCCGTCACATTTATTGTGACGGCCTTTTTTTGATTGGAATTGCGTAACAGAGATATTATTTAAGAACAGAAAGATAATATGGCAGGCAGTGTTTCAGATAGGTTTTCTGTTTTAAAGGATCATGCAGAAAAGCTTCTGTTACAGGAAACCAGGTGTAACAGGTTTCCCTTTTGGCAGGTCTTCGGAGCTTTTTATCCATGCAGGCACTTAAGGTTTTGGGTATTGCAGTGTCTTCGGAAGGGATGTAATCGTAATCCTTATAATTGGAGTAGTATTGCTTTAAACGTCCATTTTGAGACTTTACAAGAAGACGGACACAGTTATTCTGTCCAATTATGTAGATTTCTTCACTATGATTTGAAAATTTAACAGGCAGATCGTAATTAGTTTTAATGGTAAAGGCCAATTGATCGTCTTGAATTTCACAATTTAGTGCTTCGTAATCTTCATTGAAAAGAGCAAGATAGGATAGCATGGAGAAAATTTTTCCAAGTCCAAGAAGATCTTCCCGGTTATGTCCCATAACGATCTCTGCCGCTTCTGGTTTCTTTCCGGAAGCGAATTGTTTGTAAAGACGGATGCAGGCACCTCCATCACAGTAGTTCCGTTCAGTGATACCGAGAAATGATTCCATAGAAGGCTGATTCATCCGTGAAAGCTTCAAAAGTCCCTTGAGCGGCTTTAGTTCCCGGTAAAGGTCCAGAGAAGGCAGCTTTGCAAAAGGGGAAGAGAGTCCGTGGATCTGATATCGTGCATCCAGATAAGGCTGGTCAAAGCTGTCACCGTTATATTGGATCGTACATGAAAAATCCTGAAGGAATTCAGAAAATGTTTTCAGAAGTTCAGATTCTTCCTCTTCGTTTTCAATCATCCACTGGTACATCTGCCAGTTGTTTTCTTCGTAGGCTACAGCACCGATCAGATACAGAAAAGTGGAATTTCGTGATAGTCCTGTAGTTTCAATATCATAGAAAAGCGGTACAAAGCGCTCTGAAAATCTATGGTTTTTAGTCAATTTTTTAACAGTCTTAAAGTCTGGAAACCCTTGTAAAATCGGCATTTTTTTAACGATCATGTTAATTTTCTCCTTTATGGATTGTATCTGATTATACACAAAAAAATTGCTTTTCAATAGTGCAATTTAAAGTGAAATGAGTTATAGTTATTAGTAGAGTTGATGATAAAAAACAGGAAATGGTACTGGATTTATGTAGGGATTGACAGTGAAAAAATGACTATTATCGCTTCATAAATTAGTTATTCATTTACAGCTTTTTTATGAGCTGGTGAATATCTTCTACTGAAGTATATCACAGGATCGTGTCTGGATTCAATCTTTCATACATATCCTGCTCAAAGCAGAAGCTACTTTGTTACTGTTCGCTGGTAATGTTTCGCGAAATGATTTATGGGAGCGAAATAGATCTTGTTTGTCTTGGATGAAATAAGAAAAGGAAAATCAGAAACACAGAATCAACTTTAAAAAAGAGTATATGCGCAACGCAGAAATACCATGTACATGTACTTGCAAAAATAAAGGAGGAGATGAGATCTATGGCATTTTTAACCTTCAGGGGTGGTATCCATCCTTATGACGGCAAAGATTTGTCAAAAAACTGTCCTGTCGAGAAGTATCTGCCGAAGGGAGATCTGGCAATTCTTGTTTCTCAGCACATCGGAGCTCCGGCCAAGCCGATCGTAAAAAAAGGTGATCATGTGCTTGCAGGACAGAAAATCGCAGAAGCAGGAGGATTTGTTTCCGCACCGATACACTCGTCTGTATCAGGAACCGTAAAGGGAATCGAGAAACGTCTGACCGCAGTAGGCGCCATGGGTGATGCGATCATCATTGAGAATGACGGTCTGTACGAATCTGTGGAATATGCACCTGCAAAGCTTTCGGATCTTTCCAAGGAGGATATCCTGAAAAGGATTCAGGAAGGCGGAGTTGTTGGTCAGGGTGGTGCAGGTTTCCCGACACATGTAAAGCTCTCACCAAAGGAACCCGACAAGATCGATCATATCCTGGTCAACGGAGCGGAATGTGAGCCTTATATCACCAGTGACTACCGAAGGATGATGGAAGAACCGGAAAGCATTGTTGGTGGTCTGGAAGTAATCCTGAAAGCTTTCCCGAAGGCAGTGGGATGTATCTGTATCGAGGACAACAAACCGGATTGTATTGCCAGGATGAAAGAAGCCATCAAAGGCAAAGAGCGTATGGAAGTAAAAGAGCTTAAGACCAAATACCCACAGGGTGGTGAACGTACGCTGATCTATGCGGTAACAGGCAGAGAGATCAATTCCACTATGCTTCCGGCAGACGTAGGATGCGTGGTTGATAACGTAGAGACTGTTACTTCTGTTTATAAGGCAGTGATCCTCGGACAGCCGGTCATCAGCCGTAATGTAACGGTTACCGGAGACGGAATCCGCACACCGAAGAACTTTTCCGTTCTTACAGGCACAGATCTGTCTGAACTGGTAGATGCTGCAGGCGGACTGAAGGAAAAGATCGCAAAAGCAATCTCCGGCGGACCGATGATGGGATTTGCGCTGTATGATCTTCATATTCCATGTACGAAGACAACTTCTTCCCTGCTTTTCCTGGAGCGTGACGCAGTTTCCGAGGCGAAGCAGATCCAGACTGCATGTATCAATTGCGGACGTTGTGTAAGCGTCTGTCCGGGCCATGTGGTTCCGGCCCGCCTTGCAACTCTTGCAGAACACGGTGATATGGCAGGCTTCGAAAAAATGGATGGTATGGAATGCTGCGAGTGCGGCTGCTGCAGTTACATCTGTCCGGCCAAACGACCTCTGACTCAGAGTATTAAATCTATGAGAAAAATGGTTCTTGCAGAGCGCAAGAAAAAGAAATAGGGGGAGGAATAACAATGGAACAAATGTATAACGTATCATCTAATCCCCATATCAGGGATAAAATGACCACCAGCCGTATTATGCAGCTGGTAGTGATCGCACTTCTGCCGACAACACTTTTCGGTATCTGGAACTTTGGAGTGCATGCACTCCTTGTAGTGCTGGCGACGGTTGCATCCAGTGTGTTTTTTGAATGGCTGTATGACCGACTGATGCATAAAAAGAATACAACTACTGATTTCAGTGCAGTTGTAACAGGACTTCTGCTTGCACTGAACATGCCGCCCCAGATCCCGATCTGGATGCCGATCCTTGGCAGTGCTTTTGCGATCATTGTTGTAAAACAGCTGTTCGGTGGACTTGGACAGAACTTTATGAACCCGGCTCTTGCAGGAAGATGTTTCCTTATGATCTCTTTTGCCGGAAAAATGACTAACTTTGCAGTTTCCAAAAGCTCCCATGCTGTTGTAGATGCGGTTACACAGGCAACACCTCTGGCAGCGCTTAAAAGCCAGGGATTCATTGAGGGGACTTCTATTCCTGTAAAGAATCTCTTCCTTGGTAATATCCAGGGTACCATCGGTGAGACTTCTGCCCTGGCGATCCTCATCGGTGCAGTGATCCTTCTCGCATTTAAGATCATCGATCTGAAGGTACCTCTTACATATATTGGAAGTTTTGCAGTATTTGTCATTTTCTATATGTTGGGAACAGGCAAAGGCTTTGACGTAAACTATCTTTTCAGTCATATCTTTGGAGGCGGTCTGATGCTTGGTGCCTGGTTTATGGCAACCGATTATGTGACGACTCCGATCACTCCGAAAGGTCAGCTGGTATATGGCTGCTGCCTCGGTATCGTGACAGCGGTATTCCGTCTCTTTGGTGGTTCCGCAGAGGGCGTTTCCTATGCGATCATTTTCTGCAATCTTCTGGTTCCGCTTATTGAAAAAGTAACAAAACCGGTTGCTTTTGGAAAAGGAGGCAAGAAATAATGGGTAAGATTATCAGAAATACATTGATCCTTACGATCATTACAGTAGTTGCCGGCCTTGGCCTTGGACTGGTTTACGAAGTTACCAAAGAACCCATTGCAAGAACCGAGGAACAGGCAAAAAAAGAAGCATGGCAGACTGTATTCAGTGATGTAAGCCTGGAAGATTTTAAAGCTGTAGATGTAGACAAGGAAGCAGCAGATAAAACAGTTGCAGATCTTGGAATCAAAGCAACCGTAGATGAAGTCTGTGAAGCAGCAGATGAAGGCTATGTGGTAACTGTAACCGATAAAGAGGGTTACGGCGGTGATATCCAGATCACAGTTGGTGTAACAAAAGACGGTACCGTCAGCGGCGTTTCCATTCTTTCCATCAGTGAGACTGCCGGACTTGGAATGCGTGCTACAGAAGCGAAGTTCCAGGAACAGTATGTTGGAAAGAATACCGATAAATTCTATGTATCCAAGGACGGCGGCGAAGGTGAGCCTATTGATGCTATCAGTGGTGCGACCATCACATCCAGAGCTTTTACCGGTGCAGTCAATACAGCTATCGGCTATTGCAAAAACGCATTTTAGGAGGGTAGTTGAATATGAATAATTGTGGTGAAAGATTAAAAAACGGCATTATAACCGAAAATCCGATTTTCGTCCTGATGCTTGGTATGTGTCCTACCCTTGCGGTAACGACTTCTGCGATCAATGGTATTGGTATGGGACTTTCCACAACCGTAGTTCTGGTTATGTCAAACATGCTCATCTCCATGTTGCGTAAGGTTATCCCGGATTCTGTCAGAATGCCGGCCTTTATCGTAGTTGTAGCATCGTTTGTAACTATCGTACAGTTTCTGATGGAGGGCTTTACTCCTTCTCTTTATGAGTCACTTGGAATTTACATTCCACTGATCGTTGTTAACTGTATCATTCTGGGACGTGCAGAGAGTTATGCTTCCAAGAACCCTGTCCTTCCGTCTATCTTTGACGGACTTGGAATGGGTCTTGGCTTTACAGTGGGCCTGGTTGCCATTGGTCTTGTAAGAGAGATCCTTGGTTCCGGAAAGGCTTTCGGAGCACAGATCATTCCGGTTGCTGATGCAGCTACCGGTGCTGCCGGCTATACCCCGATCACTATCTTTATCCTTGCACCTGGAGCATTTCTGGTTCTTGCCGGACTTGCAGCGATCCAGAACAAAGTAAAGATCAACATGGCAAAGAAGGGCAAAGATGTTTCCAAGATCCAGTCCGGCTGTGGCTCCAATTGTGCGACCTGCGGCGGATGTCCTTCCGACAAAGAATAAAAAGGGGGAATAGAAAATGGCAAGCTTGATGTTGATCGCAATTGGTTCTGCGCTTTGCAGTAACGTTGTATTGAGTCAGTTCCTGGGAATCTGTTCTTTCCTTGGAGTTTCCAAGAAAACAGAAACCGCAGCCGGCATGGGTGGTGCGGTTGTATTCGTTATTACTATTGCATCTTTTGTTGCAGGACTGCTTTATAAATTCATCCTGGTACCGACCCATTTTGAGTATCTGAAAACGATTGTATTTATCCTGGTTATCGCGGCACTGGTACAGATCGTAGAAATGTTTCTCAAGAAATTTGTACCATCCCTTTACAAGGCACTTGGTGTATACCTCCCTCTGATCACAACAAACTGTGCAGTTCTTGGTGTAGCACTGAACAATGTTAAATATGAATACAGCATTCTTGAAAGTGTTGTCAACGGATTTGCCACAGGTGTAGGTTACCTGATCGCAATTGTATTACTTGCGGGAATCCGTGAAAAAATGGAATACAACGATATTCCGGAATCCTTCCAGGGTATGCCGATCGTTCTGCTTACGGCAGCACTGATGGCTATTGCATTCTTTGGATTCTCCGGAATCGTATAGGAGGAAGAAGAGCATGAGTATAACAGGAATTATTATGGCTGCAGTCATTGTCGGCGGTACTGGTTTATTCATTGGTATCTTCCTCGGACTTGCAGACAAGAAATTAACCGTTAAGGTAGATGAAAAGGAAGAAGCCATTCTCGGCGTTCTTCCAGGAAATAACTGTGGTGGTTGTGGATATCCGGGATGTTCCGGACTCGCTGCCGCAATTGCAAAGGGAGAAGCTCCTGTAGATCAGTGTCCGGTTGGCGGTGCTCCTGTTGCAGCCAAGATTGGCGCGATCATGGGACAGGAAGTAAAAGAAACCGCACGTCAGGTTGCTTTTGTAAAATGTGCGGGAACCTGTGATAAGACGACTGTGAAATATGAGTACACAGGTGTGGAAGACTGCGAGATGATGGCTTTCATCCCTGGCAGCGGTGCAAAAAACTGTACATTTGGATGTATGGGCTTCGGAAGCTGTGTAAAGGCATGTCCATTTGATGCGATCCATATAGTGAATGGTATTGCGGTCGTAGATCAGGAAGCATGTAAAGCCTGTGGCAAATGTGTTGCCAAATGTCCGCGTCACCTGATCGAGCTGGTACCATATGACAAACAGACACGTGTAGCCTGCAGCTCCCACGCAAAAGGTAAGGCAGTTACAGCTGCCTGCGAGCTTGGCTGTATCGGCTGTAAAAAATGTGAAAAGAATTGTCCGTCCGAGGCGATCACAGTTACCGATTTCTGTGCACACATCGATTACGATAAGTGTACAGGCTGCGGTAAATGTAAGGAAGTTTGCCCAAGACATGTGATTCTGTAAAACAAAAAGGACTGCCTGTCACAGAAGTTTTCCGAGTGACGTGGCAGTTCTTTTTTGGAATAAAGCATGTTGTGCCCGATAATGCATAAATAAATACGTACAAGCTTTTGGTTATATTTCGATGAAAAATTGCAGTTTCCGGTTAAAAATATTTGACCGGTGAATTTCAAGGGGCTATAATAGGATATAAATATTCAGTATACTTCAAGGAGAACGAAATTCATGAGTAAGATTATTTTAACTGGCGACCGTCCGACGGGGCGCCTTCATGTAGGTCATTATGTTGGATCTCTGGCAGAGCGTGTGAAGCTGCAGAATTCCGGCTTATATGATGAGATTTATATTATGATCGCAGATGCCCAGGCACTTACAGATAATGCAGAGCATCCGGAGAAAGTACGTCATAACATTCTTCAGGTTGCTCTGGACTATCTGGCATGCGGGCTTGATCCGGAGAAATCCAATATTTTTATTCAGTCCATGGTTCCGGAGCTGACAGAACTTACCTTTTATTATATGAATCTGGTTACGGTAGCACGAGTACAGCGTAATCCTACCGTTAAATCCGAGATTAAGATGCGTAATTTTGAAGCCAGCATCCCAGTAGGCTTTTTCTGCTATCCGATCAGTCAGGCTGCGGATATTACTGCTTTCCGCGCAACACATGTACCGGTAGGTGAAGATCAGCTTCCGATGCTTGAGCAGTGCAAGGAGATCGTCCATAAATTCAATACCGTTTATGGTGACACACTGACAGATCCGGAAATTGTTCTTTCTTCCAATAAAGCATGCTTACGTCTTCCGGGAATTGACGGAAAGGCTAAGATGAGTAAGTCTCTCGGAAACTGCATCTATCTGTCTGATGAAGAAGATGTTGTGAAGAAAAAGATCATGTCCATGTTTACAGATCCGAATCATCTTCGTGTTCAGGATCCTGGTCGTGTAGAGGGAAATCCGGTATTTATCTATCTGGATGCCTTCAGCCGCCCGGAACATTTTGCTGAATTTCTGCCAGAGTATCAGAATCTGGATGAACTTAAGGCTCACTATCAGAGAGGTGGCCTTGGTGATGTGAAAGTCAAGAAGTTCCTGAATAATGTTATGCAGGCAGAGCTTGGACCGATCCGTGAAAGAAGGAAAATGTGGGAGCAGCGAACCGAAGATGTGTTCGATATCCTGAAAGCCGGTACAGAGGTTGCCAGAGAAAAAGCTGCCGCAACGCTTCATGATGTCCGTTCTTCTATGCGGATCAATTATTTTGAGGATCAGGATTTCCTTAATCAGTGATAGAAAACAGCGAGAGGAATCACAGGCTTGTATACAGGATCAACCCGGAGATTGTATTCCGGGTTGATTTTTTTTGAAAATTATGTTACTATTGCGTTCATATGGGAAACAGATGTTCAGCTGTTTCAGGGAAGGAGCCTTGAGATTTGATTTCTTTTGTAAAAGGTACCGTAGCAGATATCGGTGAAAATTGTCTGGTTGTGGAAAATGGCGGAATTGGTTATGAGATTTATATGACAGGACAGGATCTTGGGAAAGCACGGATAGGCGATGAAAAGAAGATCCATACCTTTCTCTATGTGCGGGAGGATATTCTACAGCTATATGGTTTTTTTTCGAAGGATGATCTTGGCATGTTCAAGCTTCTGATCGGTGTCAACGGAGTCGGACCTAAAGGCGCTCTGGGTATCCTTTCCGGGATCAGTGCAGACGAGCTTCGTTTTGCAGTGCTTTCCGATGATGTAAAAACAATCTCCAAGGCCCCTGGAATCGGGAAAAAGACAGCCCAGAAAATGATCCTGGAGCTGAAAGACAAGCTGAAGCTGGAAGATGCTTTTGAGATGAAACTGGCGCATCAGCAGGAAGAAGCAGCTGAGGGAGCATCTGATCTGAGGGATAGTCGTCAGGAAGCGGTGGAGGCGCTTGTCGCATTAGGATACAGTTCTGCAGATGCCCTTCGTGCAGTACGAAAGGTACCGGAAGATGTGCCGGCAGATGATGTAGAAGCAATTCTTCGGGCTGCACTGAAAAATTTTTAACAAATGTAGCAAGAATTCTCCCACCTCTTCAGATGGTGAGATGAATTGCACATCTGAGCATATCTGCTTAAAAAAATCTCTATAGTATAAAAGAAACACTTGTTCTCCTTTCCCTGATGTAGTATACTGAAAAAGAACAATTAGTTCATAAATACATATCCGTCGATATAAGAAAAAGGATGATA
>OLQL01000025.1_pt1 | contig 142759 bp, 128 predicted proteins | sample 1672971 | NCBI WGS metagenome assembly OLQL01 (sample SAMEA3136742, study PRJEB25190) | human gut metagenome | biome: human gut; feature: human-associated habitat; material: faeces | place: Austria | collected 2013
GATTTAAGGTTAACAAAAGATTGGCTGTCTGGGATAGATAGCCTTTTTTTATGCCTTCACTTTTCCTTTTCCGTAGAGGTGGCGTGTAGTGCAGAGCGCCAAAGTTCCATAGACCAATACTTGTATCCACATCGTCAGCATCTGCGGCCATACGTCGGCCAGCGTTCCACCCATTGAATTCAGTTTTACAAAAGCAAGTACGGCAGGACCTGCCGGAAACAGATAGTGGGCTGTCTGCCAATACCACGGCATCAGCTCCAGCGGATAGGACACGCCCGAAAGGAAGATATAGCCCACAGAGAAGAAGGCTATCATCAGCAACGGCGCTTCGGAGTCTGTAAACCAGCGGGAGACGGCCAGGGCAAGGAAACTCGTGCCCAGCAGGAAGGGTATCATCATTGTGACGATGTCTCCTCCGCTGCCGATGTGTGGGATGCTGAACAGGTGCGGCAACAGTCCCAGCAGGAATAGGGAAAACACCACGTAGAGCATGAAGTATACGAAGGTCCTGCCTCCGACAATCCGTAATGTATCCTTCAATGAGTCGGCACGCATCAGCCGTATTCCTTTTCTTCGGGCTTCCGCTTCCTCGCCCGTCAGCATGGCAATCACCATCAGCATCGTCTGGAAGATGATGACAATTAGGACGGCGGGAATCAGATAGGAACCGTAGCCCTCTGTATAGTTGTAGAGCGCCGTGCCGGACACGCTGACGGGAGCGGACGAAGCCACTGCCAGCAGTCCTTGCGGAGGTAGGAATACGGTGCCCTCCATGCGGTGGGCATCGTTCACGGCAAGCATGACGCGCGCACTGGATTCTTGCAGTCCTTTGAAGTTGAGGAAAGCGTCCGTGGCGGCATAGAGTACGAAGACCGAAGTCTCGCCCCGTGCCACACGTGCCTCGAAGTCGGCAGGCAGGTAAAGGATGCCTGCCACGTCGCCCTGCTTCATCCATTGGCGGGCTTCGAGGATGTTGGGTGTCTGGCCGTAGACGGCGGTCTGGGGAGTGGCGTCGAGCAGTCGGATGTATTCGCGGCTGAGGGCGGAGTGGGAGAGGTCTACCACTGCGACGGGAGCCTTGCGCACCAGGTTGGGGGCGTACATGTAGTTGTAGAGCAGTCCGTAGAGGAAGATACCGCCTGCCAGCACGAGCAGGATGGCGGGATTGGTGGCGATGGCATGCCACTCGTGGCGGATGACGGAAGCTGTTGACAATGCGGTAGGTGGGCAAGGTGATGGGGAGGCGGAGATTGCTTCTTCCCTTATCTCTTTTTTTATCCACCATTTCAGCAATGGCAGTATCAGCAGTGCTGCCAATAGGAAGATGAAGAGTGTAGCTACCGACTGCCAGAAGTAGGCAAATCCTGCATCGAAGTAAATCATGGCTTGTGCCGCCTCCGTGAAGTGCCGCACGGGGAAGAGGTAGGAGGCCGCATGCACGGGCGCATACATGGCTGTAACGGGAAACGTGACTCCGGACAGCGTAGCCCCCAACGACCCCACCATGGATACTACACTGATGATATAGGCAATCTTGGGAAAGACAGAATAGATAAAGACCGCCAATGCCTGGGTAGCGATGATGAAGAGCACGGTCACTGCATTCATCAGCCACAGACTGCCAGCGAAGGGGATATGTAGCGGGCCGAACAGTACATAGTTTGCCAGGATACCGATGGACGAGAAGATGAGGGTATAGGGCAGCAGTTTCCCTGCTACGGCAGTGAGGATATTGCCCCGTGCCGTCTTCAGCCATTCGCCGGCACTGCCGAACTTCAGTTCGCCGCCTATGGAGTAAACGGTGGTGAGCAGGATGAGTATCTGGAACAGTACGAAAAAGAAAGGCTGGCTCAGGTAGATGGAGTAGTCCATGTCCGGGTTGTAGAGGGGATGGGTACTGGCTTCTACGGGGAGCAGAAAAGTCTGTATCTGTTCTCCGCTGACTCCCAGAGCTTCGGCCTGCATCACGATGGGCGAGAGCGCCACGGGGGCAAGCGTATTCTCGAACGCCGCCATCAGCTCGCTGCCTACTGAAAGAAGGGCATAGTGGTAATAATAGGTGAGCGTTGCGCCGGTTCCCGTCACCGCCTTCTGTTCGAAGCGGGGCGGGATGACGAGGTAGCCGTATATGTCCTTCTGTTGCAATGCCCGGCGGGCGTCGGCTTCGTCGGTGAAGTGCTCCGTCACACGGAAGGTGGGGGCGGCAGAGATGCGTCGGGAGATATTGCGCGAAGTGGCAGTGTTGTCCAGGTCGACGATACCCACGGGAATGTTCTCCATCTGTCCGTTTCCAAAGATGGTGGCCATGAAGAACAGACAGAGCAAGGGTAGCACGACGCAGACGCCGAGGTATAGACGGCGGGAGGTCATGCGGTGCCATTCGCGACGGATAACCATGCGGAGCGCTTTCATTGCGTAGCCAAATTCTTTATCTTTCATTTTTTATTCTTCATTTTTAAGAGTACGGACATCCCCGGTCTCAATCCCTCTACCTGCTGTGTGGGACGTGCGTGTATCTCGAACGTCTGCATGTCATAGCTGCCCGTCTGTTTGGTGGATTTCCAGGTGGCGAAGCTGCCCAGCGGACTGATGTAATAGATGCGGAATTCAATGTCCTTGCCGTCGATGGCGGGGACATCGGCACGGAAAGTGCCTCCCATCTTGAACTGCGGCATCAGGTCCTCGCGTATGTTCAGTACCACGTGTGCATCGTCCATCACGACAAGGCTCATGATGGGAGTGCCGGGGGCCACCAGCTCTCCGCGTTTTGGGAAGATGGTGGCTATCTGGCCGTCTTCGGGAGCGGTGAGACGGGAGTCGACGAGGAGGGAGGAGACTTCATCGACGGTGCTTCGCGCCGCTTCCACCAGGCTGCGGGCCGAGGCACGGTCCTCGCTCTGCGCTCCGTCCACGGCCATCTGGTATTGCTCGTAGGCGGCACGTTCGGCGGCTTGGGCGGCTTTGTACATGGCTTCCACCTCGTCACGCCGCTGGGAGGTGACGACACTGTCCTTATAAAGCGTTACAATGCGCTGGTAAGTAGTCTTGGCGAGGGCAAGGTCGCTCTGCGTCTTGTTCCAGAGTTGCCGGGCGGTGGCCACAATCTGGCGGCGGGTACCGGCGTCTATCTTCTTGTTCTGCTCCTGGGCCACCTGCTCCAGGGCATTCACCTGGCGGTATTTGGCTTCGATGGTGGGGCTGTTGATGACGACAAGCGTATCGCCTGCCTTCACCCAGTCGCCCTCTTGTACGAGGAAGGAGTCCACACGTCCGGGCAGCTTCCCGCTGATACGTATTTCCGTTGCTTCCACTTGTCCTTGCAGGACCAGGGGCTGCCGGCTCATGAGTAATATGCCGGCAAGCGAAATGATGACCGTTGCGGCCAGGATAATGACGAATGCAATGCTGATGCTTTTATTATTGATTTTCATAAAGGGTAGGTTTTAATAAGTTGTCTCGAAATATTTCTCGAACCGTTCCGGCGTTCCGCAGATAGCCAGCAGGTTCATCAGTGCCACATCATATTCGTAGTAGGCTGCCAGACGCGCCACGCGGACGGTTGCCAGCATCGTTTCCGCATCTACGACCTCGGTACTGGTTGCCATGCCTTCGGCAAAGGATTTCTTGCGGATTCGCACCAGCTCTTCGCTCAGCTCGATGGTGGTATTCAGGGCGCGTACGTTGTCTTGTGCCTTTTGCAGTTGGGTGTATAGCTTGTCGATGCCTACGCTCAGGTCTTCTTTGGCTTTTTCTTGTCCCAGGGCAAGGGTCTGCTGGGCTATCTTCGACTGGCGGATGCGCTTCTCACGCGCCAGTCCGTCGAACAGGTTCCAGGTGAAGCCCACACCTACGATGGTGCGGGGGACAAGATTGCTTTGTATGCCGTGGGCATAGAGGGTCTGCTTGCCGAATACGGCGATGTCCGGCAGGTAGCCGCTCTGGTCGATGCGGAGCTGCTGGCGGGCAATCTGTGACTGCAGTTGCAGTTGGTTCACGGTGTAGTTCTCCACCCGCATGGCTTGCAGGAACTCCTCTTTGGCGGGCAGTTGGTCGTTGATGAAAAGCTCCGAAGTAGGATGGATGCTGCATGTGTCTTGCAGGTTGAGCAGGGTGCGCAGGGCACTTTGCACGACGGAGGCCTCCTTCCGGGCAGCCTCCAGTGAACGGGCAGCTTCATCCATATTCACTTGGGTAAAGAGCCGGCCTGCCTTGTCTATCATGCCGGCAGCTTCCAGTTTAAGGGCATTCTGGTAATGGCGTTGCAGGCTGTTGTAAGTCTCCTGCCGCACGCGTACTACCTCTTGCGCAAGTTTCAGCCCGAAGTAGCTTTCTGCCAGCAGGGTGCGTTGCGTGGCATCGGTCTGTCCCCGGTTTTCGCGGGCAATGTCTATCATGGTGTTGCCTATCTTCGAGGCCCGGATGCGCTTGCCGCCGGAGAATACGACCCATTCGGCGGTCAGGCCGACGGAAGTCAGGTTGCGTGGAGCCAGTGGAAAGGCAAGGGTATGGGAGCCTATCTGGTCGAGTATGCTGCTGATGAATTGGTCGTCCGGCACGATGTTGTGCACAAAGTCCTTTGCCGGGTCGGTGAACTGGGAAAGGGGCTGTTTTACCTCTATCTTTTCGGAAAGATGCACGAACGTACCGGCACCTTGCAGGGAGGGGTACCAGAGGGCATTCAGTTTGTCACGTTCCGCACGGGCGGCTTCAATTCCCTTGTCGGCTATTTTCAGGCTGCGGTTGCCGTTTTGCATCTGCCTCAGGGCATCACCGAAGCTAAGGGGAAGGGAGGTTTGTGCGGCCACTCCACCGATGGCAAGCAGCACGCAGGCAGCAGCCGGAAAGAATCTCCGGCATAATAGATTATTCATAAGTTCGTTCGGTTTAGGGGTTCTTGTTTCTCTAAACAAGAGGAGGTGGGAATTGTTCAGTAGTCATCTTTTTGAATAGAACGTTACAAATATAACGAATAGTTTCCGAAGATATGGCTTATGAATGGGAGAGATATTCGGATTTGCACTATCTTTGCATTCGCTAAAATGGAATTTATGGAGAAACTTCATCCGATTATGTTTGCCGGGACGGGCAGTGATGTGGGAAAGAGCATCATTGCTGCCGCCTTCTGCCGCATCTTCAAGCAGGACGGCTATCAGCCCGCACCGTTCAAGGCACAAAATATGGCGCTCAATTCATTTGCCACTCCCGAAGGGCTGGAGATAGGCCGTGCCCAGGCTGTGCAAGCAGAAGCCGCCGGAGTGCCTTGCCACACGGACATGAATCCGCTACTGCTGAAACCACAGTCGGACCATACCTCGCAGGTTGTCCTCAACGGGCGTCCTATCGGCAACCGCAATGCTTATGAGTATTTCCGCAAGGAAGGACGCGACGAGCTGCGCCGGGAGGTTTGTGCTGCCTACGACCGCCTTGCCGCTCGCTATAATCCCGTTGTGCTGGAAGGCGCGGGAAGCATCTCCGAAATCAATCTGCGGGATACCGACCTTGTCAATCTGCCGATGGCCCTGTATGCCGGAGCCGATGTAATTCTTGTGGGCGACATTGACCGTGGCGGTGTGTTTGCCAGTGTCTATGGTTCGCTGATGTTGCTTCGTCCCCATGAGCGGGAACGCATTAAAGGAATTCTTATCAACAAGTTCCGGGGGGATATACGTCTCTTCGAGTCGGGCATTACGATGCTGGAGGAGCTTTGCGGCATTCCCGTTGTCGGGGTGGTGCCTTACTACCGTGATATCTACATTGAAGAAGAAGACTCCGTGGCGCTTGCCGCAAAGTCTGTCCGTGCCGAGAAGGGAAAGGTGAACATCGCCGTCATTCTGCTGCGCCACCTCAGTAACTTCACCGATTTTAATGTCCTGGAACGTGACCCACGCGTACATCTCTTCTATACTAACAATGTGGATGAGCTGGCAAAGGCCGACGTCATCCTGCTGCCCGGCTCCAAGAGCACACTTGATGACCTTTACGAATTGCGCCGTAACGGTGTGGCGGCTGCCATCACCCGTGCCCACCGTGAAGGTGCCACCGTGATGGGCATCTGCGGTGGCTATCAAATGATGGGGCAGGAGGTGCTCGACCCTGAGCATGTGGAAGGAGACATCGAACGCCTGCCCGGACTGGGACTGTTGCCCATCAGTACCCGCATGTCGGGAGAGAAGGTGACCCGCCAGGTGAAGTTTGGTCTGTGCAATCCCCATTCTCCATCTTCCACTCTCCGTTCTCCATTAATGCAGGGCTATGAAATCCATATGGGAGTGACTACCCCCGTGGAAGGCGCCCCCGATTCTCCCCTAAATCTTTTGGAGAACGGCTCTACCGACGGTTACTACGTGGACTCCACCTGCATGGGGACCTATATTCATGGCATTCTCGACAATCCGGAATTCATAGATTTCCTGCTTGCGCCTTTTGCAGACAAACTGTCCGGGAATGCCGGCGCTTTCGATTACCATACATTCAAAGAAGAACAATACGATAGGCTTGCCGAGCACGTGCGCCGCCACGTCAACCTGCCGCTTATCTACCAAATATTGACAAAGAACCATGATTGAAGGACACGGAGACGATTCCTATAAATACAGCCGTCCCATTACGGCAAACTTCAGCTCGAACGTTTACAACAGGGTAGACCTCTCTGCCTTGAAGGCGCATCTGTGTGCCCGGATTGACGGCATCGGCAACTATCCCGAACCGGAGCCTTACACGCTTGAGGCCTGCCTTGCCCGCCGCCACCGTCTTCCTGCCGAGGCAGTGTGCGTGACGAACGGAGCTACCGAAGCCATCTATCTTACCGCACAGACTTTCCGCGGGACAAACACCGCCATTGTGCAGCCCACTTTCAGTGAATATGCCGATGCCTGCCGCATGCACGGCCATCGGGTCACTTCCCTCTACCGGCTTCCTGCGGAGAGCGAGGGGTATCGCTTGCCGGAAGAGGTGCGCATGCTGTGGCTGTGCAATCCCAATAACCCTACCGGAACGGTTGTGGAGAAGGAATATCTGGCAACACTTATCAGTCATAATCCGCAGGTCTGTTTCGTCATCGACCAGTCCTACGAGTTTTTCACCTTGCGTCCGCTTTTCTCTGCTGCCGAGGCTGCGGAGTTTCCCAACGTCTTGCTGCTGCACTCCATGACCAAGCGTTATGCCGTTCCCGGTCTGCGACTGGGATATGTCACCGGCGCCCCCCACCTGCTGCACCGTCTGCGTACCAACCGTATGCCCTGGTCGGTCAACCAGCTTGCCATTGAGGCAGGGCTCCATCTGCTGGAACATGATGTTCCCAATCCGCTGGATGTGGCGTCTTACTTGCAAGAGGCTGCCCGCCTGCGCAGTGCGCTCGAGGCATTGGGAGGACTGGAGGTATGGGCCACCGAAACCCATTTCATGCTGGTGTGCCTCCGTATGGGTAGGGCTTCCGCTTTGAAAGACTATCTGGCAGGGGAGCATGGTATCTTGATTCGGGACGCCTCCAACTTCGACGGACTGAATGAGCATTTCTTCCGTATAGCCGCCCAGAGCCGGGAGGAGAATGACAGGCTTGTAAAAGCAATAGGACAATGGCTTGAGGAGGAATAACCGATGGAAGAAGATGTACTTATACTTTTGGGTGTCGCCTTCAACTTGAACCTGCCGCTTCTCACTGCCTGGCTGCTCGACCATTGGCTGGGCGACCCGGCGTGGCTGCCCCATCCGGTTGTGGCTTTCGGCAAAGCCATTTCTTTCTGTGAGCACCGGTTGAACCGGGGCGATTCGTGTTTCCTGAAAGGTGCGTTTGTGGCGGTGTCTCTTGTCTTGGGGGTATATGTCATTACGCTTTTGTTGCTCCGCTTGGCGGCACTCTTTTCTCCGGGCATGCTTCTGACGGTGCAAATATTGCTGATATTCTATTGCTTGGCGGGCACTACGCTGGTTCGCGAGGTGCGTATGGTGTTCAAGGCGGTGGACCGTTCCTTGGAGGAAGGGAGGATGCAAGTGGCACGTATCGTAGGGCGTGATACGTCTGCACTCTCGGCGCAGGAGGTGAGAACCGCGGCATTGGAGACTTTGGCAGAGAATTTGAGTGACGGGGTAGTTGCCCCCTTGTTCTGGTATCTGCTGTTGGGAGTTCCGGGCATGCTTGCCTATAAGATGGTGAACACGCTGGATTCCATGGTCGGCTACAAGAATGAACGCTATCGTCGGTTCGGCTGTTTTGCTGCCCGTTTGGATGATGTTGCCAATTATATTCCCGCCCGTCTGACAGCCTTTCTGATGGTACTGGTTTCCGGTCGCCTTTCCTTGTTTGCTTTTGTGGGCAGATATGGCAGCCAGCATGCCAGTCCCAATTCCGGTTATCCGGAAGCCGCCCTTGCCGGTATTTTGAATTGCCGTTTCGGGGGGCCGCACAACTATTTCGGCGAGGAGGTATGGAAACCTTATATCGGTTCTAATGAACGGCCTCTGAAGACAGAAGATATGCGTGTGGCTGTCCGCATCAACCGGCGTGTGGAGTGGTGGATGGTAGTTGCCGTAATAGTGACATCGACCTTGGCTTCCTTTTGTTTTTAAAATGTTGTTATTTTAACTGATTCTTTGTCCGTTCCAAAAAGATATAATATCTTTGCAAGACCGCGTTGCATTAAAAATGTAACTTTTAAAGCAGACAAAGTCTTATAAATGAGGATAAAGCAACTATATATATTCCTTTTCTTTATTTGGTTCGGGAGCACAATAATTGCATCGACAACAGATAAAGCGGATTCTTGGACTAAGGAAAAGGAAAGTATAGTCCATGAGGTCATCTCCACTTTTCACAACAGCCTCGGTTTCGACTATCTGACCCGGGAGGAGTGTGACTCGCTGAATGCCGACGGCCTTTTGTCCCAATTGGATGAATCCCAGCGCTATTACACCTATTTCGAACTGGAAAGGATACTTATAAAATCCTCCCTTTTCCGTGGAGAAATCCGTATGGCCATTGCCCAGAGCGACCAGATGTACTCCAAAGCCCGCGCGCTTGCCTACCCCTTCGGCAATGCCCTGGCGCTGAATGCCATGGGAGAGGTGTACAGCTATACCGGCAGGCTTCGGGAAGCCGGTGCCGCTTACGAAGAGTCTTTGAGACTGCTGGATGGGATGGACGGGGAGGATGTGCATATCCGCATGCTACTGGTGGAACTGATAGATTATAACCTGCGCATACGGAATGTAAACGGTGCCTCGCGTTATCTTGCACGTCTGAACCTCTATCCGGAAGACCGGCTTTCTCCGCTGGAGCTGGCCATGCGCCACATCTCCAATGCTTCCTGCCAATTATTCAAGGGTGACTTGAAGGCCGCCAGCCATCATCTGGCACAGATAGGCCAGCTTGAAGCGCAACTGATTCCGGAGATACGGCAATACCTTCTGATTATAGATGCCCGTTATCTGGTGGCCACCGGAGAGCATGAGGCAGCCTTGACCGCCTACAATGATTTCCTTCAAACCGAATATGCCCGGATAAACCATAACATCTACAAGGAAGCTCTGCTCGAAAAAGCGGATTTACTGGTGAAGATGGGAAACAAGGAAGAAGCCTACGGACAGTACGACAAGGTCTTTTCGTATATCAAGACTTCGTTCGAGAAGAACTATCCCAAGGAGATAGACCGGCTCTGTACCCGTTTCCAGGCCGACCAACTGGCCTACCAGAACGAACGCGACCGCATTGTATCCATGCGTTTCTATCTGGCAGGCATCATTGTGTCCGTACTGTTTCTGATATTCCTCCTGGTGCTGGGCTGGAAGAAGATATTCCGTTTGAAGCATTCCCAAATGCGGCAGGAGGCGATGAAGGAGAAAGCGGTGCAAGCCATACAACGGAAGAATATGTTTCTTTCGAACATGAGCCATGAGGTACGTACGCCGCTGAATGCCATTGTCGGATTCTCGGCGGTACTGACGGATGAGGACGAGTCGTTCGATGACGAATCGCGCCGGGAGTTCTCCGAAATTATCAAGGTGAATTCCTTTCAGTTGCTGAAACTTATCAATGACATTCTGGATTTCTCGGATTTCGAGAATGACAATATAACCTTCAACATCCGCACGCATGATGCCGTGAAGTTGTGTAATGAGGTCGTGGAGACCGTGATGGCCTCGCGCAAGCTGGAGGTTGAAATGCGTTTTGACACGGATTTGTCTGTCCTGATGCTGGATACGGACGATGCGCGTCTCCGCCAAGTCTTGATAAACCTGCTGGTGAATGCTGCCAAGTTTACGGAACAAGGCTCCATCGTGCTGGAACTGAAGATGGCCGATGCCGATACGGCACTTTTCTCCGTGACGGATACCGGATGCGGCATTCCACCGGAGAAGCAGCACTTGATTTTTGAACGCTTTGAAAAGCTGAATGATTTTGTGCAGGGAAGCGGACTGGGCCTTTCCATCTGCCAACTGATTGTGAAATATATGAACGGCAAGCTGTGGGTGGACAGTGGGTACACCCGTGGCGCGCGTTTCTGTTTTACGCATCCTTTGAAGTATAATCCCGCATTACACGGAGGAACGGCGCAATGAAACGAATACTGATTCTCATCCACGTTTTGTTTTGCGGATATATCTGTCCGCTGCTGGCAGAAGACACAGGGGCTGCCCGGTATCAGGACAGCATCCTGAAGGTTGCCGATGCCCTGCCGGCCACCCTTGTCCGGCTGACGTATCTCCGTGACATGGCCTACAAGCACCAGTATGCTCCCTATAACATGACTTTTTCCACCCGTCTGTACGAGGAGGCGCGGCGGCAGAAGAACGCTTTCTATGAGAATATGGGCGCTTACTATCTGGCGGCATGTTATGACAAGAAACACGACCCGGACAGTCTGTCGTATTGGGTGGATGTGCTGAAGGATTTTGTCTCCCAGGTAGGCACTTACGATTATTATCTGGAGCAGAAGGCTGCCATCAGCCGCGCCCTGGCTTCCAAGAGACAGATAGAGAAAGCGGTGTATGTGGCTAAGGAGACGTTGGAGGAATCAAAACTCCGCCATAGCAATAACGGAATGATAGCGGCGTATAACAGCTTGGGATGTGCCTACGGAGTGTCCAGCCGCCCGAATGAGGCACTGGACTCTTTCTTGGAGGCTTACCGGAATTTCTCTCCCCAGACAAAGGCCAGCCTGAAGGTGGATATACTGTCGCGTATTGCCCAGGTATACGGCAATGGCGGTAAAGACAGCCTGAAGCTGCCCTATTTGCATGAAATGGACACGACGTTGCAGGCGGTCATTTCCAAAGAACCCGAGACACGGAAGAACTGGAGCAATTTCGAGATTGACTGCGAAGTGAAGTATATCCTGCACTACATGAACCAGAAGAACTTTACAGTGGCGCACGAGCATATCGAGAAAGTAAAGAAACTGCTTGAGCCGCATGTAGATCCCGTCTTCTGGCTGAATGTCCAGTTGATACAGCTTCAATATTATGCCAAGACCGATGAGTATGACAAAAGCATCGCATTGATAGACGAGGTGACCCCTACGGTACTGAACAACTACGTCTCCACCTTTGCCACTTTGATAAACTACAAGGCGAGTACGCAATATGACAAGGGGGACATTGACGGGGCCATCGAGACCCGGCGCTACCTCATACGCAAGCAGGATTCGCTGAACAATGCCTTCTCGGCCAACCAGTTGAAGCAGGTAAAGGAGATTTACCACATTGACGAGCTGTTGTTGGAGAAGCAGAAGATTCAGGACATGAATTACCGTATAGGATTTATATTCCTGGGTGTCTGCCTGCTGCTGATGCTGCTTTTCTACTTGTATACTCGCTATGTCTCCGGAAAGATTGCTGTCATAGAGAAGAAGACGGCTGAAGCCGCTTTGCAGGCAGAGACGGACAACATCGCGAAGGAACGTCTGAAATCGGAAATCAGCCATGATATACGTACTCCGCTGAATGTGGTGGTGGGCTTTGCCGAATTGCTGACCGGGAAAGAGGAGCTGGATAAAGAGACTAAGAGGGAGTACGGACAGATGATTCAGACCAATGCGGAAAGTCTGCTGAATTATGTCAACAGCATTCTGGAGTTATCCCGCTTGGAGTCCGGCAAGATTCAGTATGAGGACGAGGAGTGTGACATTATTCAGTTGTGCAGTGAGGTGCTGGATAAAGTGAACGGTCGTGGGGAGAGCACTGTGTCTGTCAGCCTGCAGACCGATCTCAAGGAACAGCTTGCAAGGACGGACCGGAGGTGGTTCGATACATTGCTTGTCAGCCTGCTGACTCCGTCAGAGAATGACACTTCCCGTTATGAGGCGATTATCCGCATCAGACGCGACCGGAGTAAACCGCTCCTTTATTTCGACGTGGTCAACGCCCCGTTTGCAAAGGTACATTTTGAGAATAAAACGAGCTTGATTCGCCATGAAATCAATGCCCATTTTATTCATTATTTTGGAGGTATCTACAAGGTGCAAACCGAAGCGGAGGAAGGCCCTACTATTTCGTTCACTATTCCTTGTCGAGATTGATGCGGACGATGCCGCCGTAGGGCGTCAATGCGTCGAAGGCTTCTTCGGCTTTGAGGATTCCGGCATAGAGTTGTGCGCAGATTAATACGCCTCCGTGTGCGAAGATGGCAACGCGTGTATAGGGCTTCTTCTTTAATTCGTCCAAAAACTGGCTGACACGCCGGTATTGCATAGCAAAAGATTCTCCACCGGTAGCTGCCACGTTTATGTAGTCGGCATACCATTCCTGCAGGCGTGGGTCCTCATTCTGCTCGAACGGCTTCATCTCCCAGTCGCCAAAATTGATTTCCATAATCCGTTTGTCCCGTTCTGCATCGGGATAGCCGCAATAGGTGGCGAGGCGCACGCAGCGGGTTAGGGGACTGGTGTAGACGTGGTCGAACGGAAGGTATGTCTTCAGGTTTTCTGCTGTTACGGCGGCTTCCGTTTCAAAAGTAGGTTTCAGGGGAACATCGGTCTGACCGTAGCACATCCCCGGAGGAACATCTACCGAAGTGTGTCGAATGAGTATTACTTCCATCTTTAATTTTCAGTTGTTAATTTATAATTAGAATAAGGCTTCCCAAGTAGAAGGACAGTTCGCATAGCAGGAAAGTGGCCCCGCAGCAGTCACCCGTATATCCTTGTAGGCGCCGCTTCATCAATCGGTAGAGCAGGAAGAAGGTGAGCAGTGGGAAGAGGGTGGCAATCCACAGCTTTATAGGCAGCAGCAGTACGAAAGGAAACAGGCCGCAAAGAAATCCGGCCAGTAACTCGTGCCAGCTCATGCGGTTGTAGACGGTCTTGCTTTTGCTGTCTTCCTCTTTCCGGGCATAGGGCAGGTAGTTGACAATCTGGGAGGCACAGAACTTGGACCAGCAGTCACCGCTGAGCACAAGGATGCAGAGAAGTCCCAGTGGCAGGTGATGAAGTTGGAGCAACAGCAGGAAATAGCATATCAATCCGATGACACCGTAGCTTCCGATGTGGGAATCCTTCATGATGGCAAGAGTCCGTTCTCGGGTGGTGCCGCCACCAAAGCCGTCGAAAAAGTCCGCCAGTCCGTCTTCGTGCAGGCAACCGGTGACAAGCAGGCGTGCGATGAGGGCAAGAATCCATGCCAATGACACCGGCATAATCTGTCCGGCAAGCCACAGCACTGCCGCCATCACGCCTCCCGTCAGCCAGCCTATAAGCGGCCAATAGGGAACCACATGCTTGAAACATTCTGCCGGTACTTCCTTGATTTTCCAGAAGGGCAGTCGGGTGAGCATTATGAATGCAGCCAAGACATTGTTCATGTTAAAAGTATTTGGTGATGGAGGCATGTGCAAAGTTATCCATTTCATTGAGCATCCGCACGGCCGAGTCGACAATGGGATATGCACAGATGGCCCCCGTTCCTTCTCCCAAACGCAGCCCCAGATTCAGCAGCGGACGGGCATGCAGGGCGTCGAGTACCAGTTTGTGGCCCGACTCGTCTCCGCAGTGTCCGAAGATGGCGTAATCCGTCACTTCCGGGTAGAGCCTGGCGGCAGCAAGCAGGCAGTTGGTCATGATGAATCCGTCAACAAGGATAATCATCCTCAGCTCGGCAGCTTGCAGCATGGCGCCTATGGCCATTACCATTTCCAGTCCACCAAAGTAGCGGATGATGTCCCGGGGAGAGCCGTCGCCTTTGTAATTCTCCATAGACTGTTTCAGCACTTCGTATTTGTGGCGGATGCCCGCGCTGTCGAGTCCGCTGCCTGCGCCGACACATTGTTCCAGAGGAATACCGGTAAAGCAGGTCATCCACAGGGAGGATGAAGAGGTGTTTCCGATACCCATTTCACCGAAGCTGAGGACATTGCTGCCTTCTTCATGGCATTGGCGCACCACCTCGGCACCCCGTTCCAGACACATCTCCATTTCCTCTTCCGTCATGGCTGCCTCGTGCAGATAATTTCTGGTACTTTTGCGCACTTTCATATTGATGATGCCTTTCTCGTAGGGGAGGTCGTAGTCTACTCCTGCATCTACTATTTTCAGGGTAAAGCCGTGCTGCCGGCAGAGGAAATTGACACCTGCCCCTCCATGAAGGAAGTTGCTGATTTGCTGCCAGGTGATTTCCTTTGGAGACAGACTGACACCTTCTTCTACAATGCCGTGGTCGGCGGCGAAGATAATGTTTTGCGGATGTTTCAAGGCGGGGGATAATGTCTGTTGTATGAGTCCGATTTGGAGTGCCAGTTCTTCTAAAATGCCCAATGAACCTTTGGGTTTGGTCAGGTTGTTGATTTTGTCAATCAATGCGGGACGGATTGACTCATCCGGGCGGGTGATATGAAATGTTTTCATCAGTCTGTTGAATTTTAATTGTTTGTTGTTTTATGAATGAGTGTTTTTTACGGTAAGTGGGATGCCGGATACCATCAGTATCACTTCGTCGGCACGGGCGGCTACATATTGGTTCATCCAGCCTTGCATGTCCGTGAACTTTCGTTGCAGTTCGTTCTCGGAAGTTCCTCCCATACCTATTTCATTGGTTACAAAGATGAAGGTTGCGTCTTGTGCCGTGAAGCGGTCGAACTCTGCCTTTACTGCGGCAAGTGCCCGGTCGGTATCTGAATGCAGGTCGAAGAAAAAGTTGGTACACCATAAGGTGATGCAGTCTATCAGGACGATCCGTCCCTCCAGCCGGTGGCGGCTGAGTTCTTTCTGCTCTTCGATGTTTGTCCATTCCGGTCCCCGGCGTTCCTGATGCCGGATTACCCTCTGGCGGAATTCTTCGTCCCAAATGCGTGCTGTGGCAAGATAAACGGGAGTGGGAGAGAGCTCGAGTGCCAGCTTTTCCGCATAGGTGCTTTTGCCGGAACGTGCTCCTCCGGTGATGAGTATGATTCGTTTCATTGGTATTTAGTCTGTATTTTGAAAGAATATCTTTGTTTTCCCGAGCAAAAATAAGAAATATTTGACGAAACGTTTGTTTTTTTAGGAAGGAATTTATTAACTTTGCCACCGTTTTTAAGGCATGACCTTGGAAATGTTTATGCGGCAGTAGCTCAGTTGGTAGAGCATCAGCTTCCCAAGCTGAGGGTCACGAGTTCGAGTCTCGCTTGCCGCTCCATCTGAAAAAAGGAGCTACGATAAAAAGTAGCTCCTTTGTCGTTTTTCAAAACAATTCAGAATGACTCCCGATTCTGACAATTTCTATCACATCGTGTTCCGTGTCTATCCATATCAAAAGGAAGTTACTTTTTATATGGCATTCCATGCAATCCTTATACTTCCCTATAAGTACATGCGCTTTGTATTCTTTGGGAAGGATGGTGCCGTTCGCCAACTTTTCCAATACATCATATAAGGCTTTCATTAGCTGAAGGTCGTTGCGGTATTTCTTCAAATCTTTCTTAGCCTTTGTACTGTAACGGATTTTTTTCATTCTATTTCGTTGACGGATTTCATGAATGAATCAAAGTCCGTAGTGTCTATTGTCCCGGCATATTTCCCGGAGCGTGCTTCATTGATGGCTGCGGTCGTTTCTTCATTAGGCTCTGAATACATCGCATTCATCAAAGTGCTCTCTACAAAGTTGTTCAGGCTTCTGTTTGCTTTCTTGGCATGTTCCTGCAAGATCTGCAACAGGTCTTCACGCAGACGGAATGAGGTTTGTTTTCTTACTACTGCTTCCATATCATTATCTGTATTATATTGTATTACAAAGATAGTGCATTATAATGCAAAAAACAAGCTTTTCTATATGGCATAATTCAAAAAAAGACGAATATACAGGACATTCGGATTTTGGTAGTCATATAAAAGAAATATCCTGCGAGTTTTTCCCTACGGATTTTATCTCTTTTTATAGTGTGTTTTCGGTTCTATTAAAAATACTATTTGTTTTTCAAATAAATTTCCTTTAAAATTTGTACTTTTGCCGACTGTTTAGAGAAATCAACGAAAACTTTAAAAAACGAAATAGAATGGCAGTAGAATTGAAAGACCTTACCAAACGTAGTGAGAACTATTCTCAGTGGTACAACGAGTTGGTGGTAAAAGCCGATTTGGCAGAACAATCGGCAGTACGCGGCTGTATGGTGATCAAGCCCTACGGATACGCTATCTGGGAGAAGATGCAACGTCAGTTGGACGATATGTTCAAGGAAACGGGACACGTCAACGCTTATTTCCCCTTGCTTATTCCGAAATCATTCCTCAGCCGTGAAGCGGAACATGTGGAAGGCTTTGCCAAAGAGTGTGCCGTCGTGACGCACTATCGTTTGAAGAACGATCCGAATGGCGGCGGTGTGGTGGTGGACCCTGCTGCAAAACTGGAAGAAGAGCTGATTATCCGCCCCACTTCCGAAACCATCATCTGGAACACCTACAAGAACTGGATCAATTCATACCGCGACCTGCCTATCTTGTGCAACCAGTGGGCAAACGTGTTCCGTTGGGAAATGCGTACCCGTCTGTTCCTCCGTACCGCCGAATTCCTCTGGCAGGAAGGACACACGGCACATGCCACTCGCGAGGAAGCCGAAGAAGAAGCGGTAAAGATGCTGAATGTATATGCCGAGTTTGCCGAAAAATACATGGCGGTGCCCGTGGTAAAGGGCGTGAAGTCTGCCAACGAGCGTTTTGCCGGTGCCCTCAACACCTACACCATCGAAGCGATGATGCAGGACGGAAAGGCTTTGCAGAGCGGTACTTCCCACTTCTTGGGACAGAACTTCGCCAAGGCGTTCGATGTACAGTTCGTCAATAAGGAGAACAAGCTGGAGTATGTTTGGGCTACCTCCTGGGGTGTTTCCACCCGTCTGATGGGAGCGCTTATCATGACGCATTCCGATGACAACGGTCTGGTACTTCCTCCGCACCTGGCTCCGATACAAGTAGTCATCGTACCTATCTACAAGAATGCGGAGATGCTGGCTAAGATTGACGAGAAAGTGGCAGGCATTGTTGCCAAGCTGAAATCGATGGGCATTTCCGTGAAGTACGACAATGCCGACAACAAACGTCCGGGCTTCAAGTTTGCCGACTATGAGGTGAAGGGTGTTCCCGTTCGTCTGGTGATGGGTGGCCGCGACCTGGAGAACAATACAATGGAAATCATGCGTCGCGATACACTGGAGAAGGAGACGCGTTCCTGCGAGGGTATCGAAGAGTACGTGAAGGATTTGCTCGAGGACATTCAGGCAAATGTCTACAAGAAAGCGCTCGATTACCGTAACAGCCGCATCACCAGCGTGGACAGCTACGAGGAATTCAAGGAAAAGATTGAAGAAGGCGGCTTCATTCTGGCTCATTGGGACGGGACTACCGAAACCGAAGAGAAAATCAAGGAAGAGACCAAAGCAACCATCCGTTGTATTCCCTTCGATTCATTTGTTCCGGGTGACAAGGAACCGGGCAAGTGTATGGTTACCGGCAAGCCTTCTGCCTGCCGCGTGATTTTCGCACGTTCCTATTAATAATACCCACCCCGGATTACGCGGATTAACACAGATGATTTTAGGAGTTCTGATAATCAGAAACTTTTATCTGCGTTAATCCGCGTAATCCGGGGTGATTGTATATCTTGATACGTCCTCTCGGTTTTAAATTTATAGAGTTATCTCTCATCATGAATTGATGAACAGCTATTTATATTGCTTCAGAAATTCTGAGATTGTTTTACGTACAGTTTCCGGAGATTGTTTTGAATGAAGCATTGCTGCAATGACAATCCTATTCTCATCAATCAAATAATATATCACGTTAGGGGAAAGTTTTAAATGACGGACAGTAATGTTGTTAAATAGAGTAGAAAAATTACTGTCTATAATTCCTATATACGGATGTTTTGCTAAAAGATTTACTTTGTCTTGTATCTTTTGACGTGTTTTCTGTGCCGTCAACATGCCAAAATTATTCTCTACATAAATAAGTATCTCTAAAAAGTGCTCATAAGCCAACTTAGACCAGACTATTTCCATCCCATGCGTTCATTTATCATACTCTCTATTTGGGAGTTTGATATACAGTGTCCTGCTTTATTCTCTTCTAAGGCAAATAGAAGGGCTTCAGCCAAAGCATCTCGGGGAATACTGTTGATAAAGTCGTCCATCGGTATGGCTGATTGATGATAAGTTGCCATCATCGGTTCTTGTGCCGTTTGTTTGGAAGAGTCCTGCTCTTTATATGGTTTAATTTTACCCATTGCTTTTATTTTTAATCAAAGGTAAACTGAATAAATGAAAACTCCTAATATTCAATCCATTTATTTTCCACTGCATCAAAGCCAACCAATCTACATACTATTGTAACCTCCTTCACATCTCCTCGTAACAACTTTCCCTCATTTTTGCAGCGTAAAAAAAGAAAGGAGGCCCGAATATGAAACTGAACAGAAATGACTATACCGTAGAGGCGGCAGCCGGCGGTGGTTTTTACGCTTATTTTATGAATAATGTGTTGTGCAGCGCCTACGGTGAAACGCCTGACGAAGCCTGCGAAAACCTGGAACAGATTGTTGACGATTTTGTCAGTGATATGTATATGGTCGAGGAATTTGTCTGATATTCCGGCATCATATGCCGACCGAATTATCCTTTTTACGTATTTATTCCATAAATTCTCTTGAAGTCATGTCTGCGCGATGCCGGTGTGACTTTTGTCATTTATAACCGAATTGTCACATTCTTCACATTCTGCCGTAACACGGAGGTGCGATATTTGCATCAACTAAATGCAACGTCATGTGCTGCATGTGTTTCAACATTAATTTGTAAATCATCAAGTCGTCCCAATGAAAGTCCTTTTTATCGTTCAAGGAGAAGGCCGCGGGCATCTGACCCAAGCCATAACAATGGAAGAGCTGCTGCGCCGCAACGGTCACGAGGTAGTGGAAGTGTTGGTGGGCAAAAGCAATTCGCGCTGTCTGCCCGGTTTCTTCAACCGCAGCATCCAAGCTCCGGTGAAACGTTTTCTCAGTCCCAATTTCCTGCCTACGCCTGCCAACAAGCGGGCAAGTCTTGCGCGTAGTGTGGCCTATAATCTCACCCGTCTGCCCGTCTATCTGAAAAGCATGCACTATATACACCGCCGCATCGAGGAGAGTGGTGCCGAACTGGTCATCAACTTCTACGAACTGCTCACGGGGATGACCTATCTCTTCTTCCGTCCTTCCGTTCCTCAAATAAGCGTCGGGCACCAGTACCTGTTCCTGCACCGCGATTTCGAGTTTCCCGGTAAGAACGGCTTCCATCTGTGGCTGCTCCGCCTTTTCACCCGCCTCACGTGCATAGGTGCCCGCGAAAAGCTCGCCCTTTCCTTCCGCGAGATGGAGGATGACGAAGAAGCGTATGTCCGCGTGGTTCCGCCATTGCTGCGGAGGGAGGTGCTGTCGTGCGAAGGTACGGAAGGGGATTATCTCCACGGATACATGGTAAACTCCGGTTTTGGCGAGAATATCCTCCACTGGCACAGTGCCCATCCGGAAATACCCCTCCACTTCTTCTGGGACAAGCAGGACGAAGCCGAGGTGTGCCGTGTGGACGACACCTTGAGTTTCCATCAGCTCGATGACGTCAAGTTCCTGCGCTACATGGCAGGCTGCAAGGCCTATGCCACCACTGCCGGCTTCGAGTCGGTCTGCGAGGCGATGTATCTGGGCAAGCCTTTGCTGATGGTTCCGGCGCATATCGAGCAGGACTGTAACGCCTACGATGCATTCCGTAGCGGTGCCGGTGTCATCTCCGAGGAGTTTGATTTGGAACGTCTGCTGGACTTCTCGGAGCATTTCCACCCGAACATGGCTTTCCGCTATTGGGTGCGTAGCTGCGACTGGCGTATCCTGCGCTGTATAGAGAGGGAAGAGAAAGAGGAAACCTTTTTCGGGGTTTCCTCTTCCTGCCGTCCTTTCTTTCCGGCGACTTAAATGTTCACGTTCATCGCATTGGCTCCCAATGCCCCTAAGATGGCAGAGGCTACTGCAATTACGACTTTCAGAATTTTATCCCAGATACTTTTTTTCATGCTATATACGTTTTAAAAGTTGAACATACGAATCGGTAGTAAAATCAGTCATACTTATCCCAACGGATTTTCGCCCTGGTCTCCGTCCGAACCGCCTCCGTCTCCCGAGCCGGAACCGCCGCCGGAGCTTCCTCCTTCACCGTCTCCCTTGTTCACCAATGCCTCCAGGTCGTAGAAGTCAATCTTCTGCCCGGCACGCGTGGCGGCGATGTCCGGTCTTACGGTGCTGGAAGGCCGGAAATTGATTTTCACCGCTTTGATGTTCTTGGCGGTGCACTCCTTTACATCCAGTACGCCTGCCGTACGCGCCGACAGGCTGAATACGCCGAAGTTCTTGATATTCACTGACTGGCCGCTGTAGAGGGTTGTTATCATGGCCTCCACAAAATTGGTCAATACACTCTGGATGTCTCCCAGTGTCAGCGAACTCTTCTCTTTCATCACATACGCAATGTCGTCCAGCGTCGCATTGTCGCCCAGTGTCACCAGCTGCGGGTAGAACTTTGCCACCGCATCTGCCTTTCGAGGATCTTTCCTCGCAATCTTCTTGAATGGTACTCCCATAAACAATTAAATAATTAAAAATTAACAATTAGAAATTAAAGTCCCGTATTGCAATACTCTTCTCTTTCTCCTTTAGGGGGGGGAAGAGGGGTGCTGCAAAAGTACTTCTCCGGCTTTTTCTGCTCATGGCTTTCTTCGGGTTACGCCGTCTCTTTCCCGTTTCCTTTCTGTTCAGGAAAAGTTCTTCGTCCGATGCCCGTTTATGTCTGTATACGCTTGGTCATACCGCTGATATTCAGTATCTTTATGGTGTAATAATCAACCAATAACATAAGGAATGAAAACAGAAAAAGAAAAGAGGGAAGAGGAGGAGGAAGACCTTCGTCCGTTCCGCATCCACGCCTATTCGAAGGAGGAGCTTGCCATGCTCTACAACCCGACTTACTGCATCAGCAATGCCATCTATACCCTGGCGGCATGGATACGCCACAACAAGGCACTGAAGGGTGAGCTGGAGAAGGTGGGCTACAACAAATACCGGCGCACCTTCACTCCGCTGGAAGTGAAAGTGCTGGTGAAGTATCTGGGAGAACCCTGACAGGATGCCGGCCGGAAATAGGGAAGCCGTGTAAAGAAAACGCCAATATATGTAAAGCCCCGTAACAATATATGTTGTCATGCACAACAATATATGTTACGGGGCTTCTCTCTTCTCCTCGAATACCGGTTACTGATATAGCTGGATGTCCACTACCTCATATTCGGTCGTCTCCTGCTCGTTGGTCCGTGTACCGAATCCGTACTTTTCCAGTGCCTGCACCAGTACCAGCTGGGTGTGCGGGTTCACCTGCACCTTCCCGAATATGCTGAGCTTGGTCAGTATGACGCTGGCAGGGAGCCATTTTACCTGCAGGTCCTCGGGCAGCGGTTTGCGGAAGAAGACGAAGAGGTTCTCCTCCACGGGGTCTTTCATGCGGTGCCGTTCGTTGTGCTTGTTCAGCTGTTCTATCTCCTCGCCCTCGTACCAGTATCTGAAACCGCCTTTCAGCAGGGCGAGCGCCTGGGCGTAGATACCGGGATGGTTCACCGGGGTGTGGTAGTCTATGCCGGTGATGGTGATGGGGAGGAAACGCCGGTTTCCGCCGATGTCCTGCAGGCACTGCCGGTTGTTGGTGCTCGCGATGAAGGAGCAGTGGCGGGGCAGGGTGAAGGCTTCGATGTCGTAGGCCTTGCGCTGCGTCACGTTGTCCTGCGCGATGATTCGCTTCAATGCTGCCAGCTCGCCGGGCTTCACGCCTTCGAACTCCTCCATGTTGATGATGATTCGCGTGGCGAGCAGGCGGGCATCGTCCTTGTTGCTCGGGTCTATTATGCCGTTGTAGAAGTACTCTTTCCACTCGGGCGGCAGCAGGCGCCGAATCCAGCTGCTCTTTCCCTTTCCCTGCTCGCTGTAGAGGATGATGACGAGCTGGTTCATGTCCTCGTCGCTCAGTGCGCAGGCCACCAGGCCCACTATCCACCGTTTGAAGCCCTTCTGCCATAGCTCCCGGTTCTCGGTCGTCAGGGTGTCGGCAAGTTGGGCGATGTAGTCCGTCCCGTCCCAGGGGGGAAGCGCGTACAGATAGTCGGTGTAGGGGTTGAACTCCTTGGCGTAGTTGGAGTCTATCACGGCTCTGAGGAAATTCTGGTAGCAGGAGATGCCGGCCATCTGCAGGTCTACGAACATGGTGTTGTAGTCCTTTCCGCGCATGGGGCGGTAACCTTTTCCGGCATCTGCCGACGGGGTGTAGGGCATGAATTCGAGGCGGTCCAGGATGAGGTTCCTGCGGATGCCGTAGTGCTCTTCCAGAAAGCTCATCACTTGGTTGATGACGGGCTTTTTCTCTTCCTTCTTTGTGGCGGCTTCGCTGGTCTTGTCGGTATAGATGTAGGCATTGTGCAGGGGAGATTCCACGTCGGGATACTCTTGTCCGAACTCGTTTTTCGCCAGTCTGATGGCTGTCTGCTCGTCCAGGCCCTTGCTGTAGCATTTGTTGCCCAGGGCGAAGAGGAAGTTGTCGCGGTTGCCTGCCCGGAACCTGGTGGTGCGCTTCACGGCAGTCACGGCTTGGGAAAATATCAGCTTCTCCCAAGGCTTTGCGTCCTGCGGCGTGGCGGCAGAGGAGGCGGGGAGGGGGTGTACCGTTTCGACGGGCGTCTTCTTTGGGCTGTTCTCCTTCTTCGCAGGCGGGATGATGCGTGCCGGCAACGGGGAAATCTGTTCCAGCAGTGCGGCATTGATATAGGCATGCGGGTCGAAGGACATGAAGTATCCTCGCGAGATGTCCTTTCCGCTTCCGTCCACCTCTACTCCGAGAAGGGCCTCGTAGTGCTCTTTGGCGGCGCTGTACAGCTTCAGGTGTATCTCCTCGAGCGTGGCGTAGGTCACCTCGCCCTGTCGGAGACGGTCATACAGACGCCGGGTGTATTCCGTCTGCATGAAGACGAACAGCTTGTAGCCGTGCCTTTTGGGGGAGAGGAAACTGCCCAGGGTGTGCGGGTCTTCGTTGATGAGGGTCCGGGTCTGCTCCAACTGTCTCTCTTCCAGGTCGTCGATGTCGAGCGTGATGACGGGGTTGTAGCGGGTGATGCTCGGTGCGAGCCTTCTTTCCCGGTAGTTGGCCGTGAGGGTCCTGAAGGGAAGCTGCTTCTTGACGTGGTTGGCTTCCTCCACCTTTCCCTGCGCCACGAGGCTGGCGATTTTGATGATTAACTTGGCATGCTTGCCGTTTTTTATGTCAGCCATGTCCTGCGTGAAGGTTGTCTCCCCGCTGACGGCGCTGAAACCACGGTAGGTGGTCACTGGAATGTTTTCCATTCGATTTGTATTAAGTTTGCCTTATTGGCGGCGCAAAGATGCCGTTTATTTCCTTAGGAAGCAAAAACGGCCATCCGCAGTGGGACAGTTGTTTTTTTACAATTTGAATTCCTCGGTCCGTTTTACTCCTTGGGATATAGCTCATTGAAGAGCTTATATATCTCATCCTCAATACAATCGGGGTTCAGCGTATTGCCGCTTCCGTCCGCGTCCATAAAGTTTACAAGCAGATGCAGCAGCTTGGCGAAGGGGCTTACCCCCTTCAGTCCGTGTTCCTTTTGGGGATTTATCAGCAGCGGGATGAAGGGTGTCAGGAAAGCCTTCCGCTCCTTGTATTCCACGGTTAACGACTTGTGTTCTACCATAGAAAGCAGGTCGATAGCCACTTGCACCTCTTTGCTCTCTTTGGTGTACAGCACTTGGTAATCTCTCCCTTTGATTTGCATCACGCTAATTGGCGTTTTTTTGTTCTCATAATTACAATTTGAAAATCTAATTTTATATTAAGTTAGTAAATCGGTTGCAAAATTAACAAAAAAAAGAACCGGTGCATTATGCATTACACGGATTGGCACGGATTTTTGTAGTTTTTGTGCGTATCACTTTTGTGTATGTACGTGCGTATCATCCTTATTGTGTTTCCGTGAGTATCCGTCACTCAGAACGTAGCGAAGAATTCTTCTCTGTGCTCCTCTGTGCCAATCTGTGTAATCTGTGGTGCCCCTCTCCGTGAACTAGTGAAGCGTGTGTGTAGTCTGTATGTATAGGGTGAGGTACCGGAACCTATGGTTATATATGTAACACACTCTTTCTTTAAAAAAATAAGAAATGACGCGCGTGCGCGTGTATCTTACCTAATGAGCGTAATTATTTGATATATAGTGCGATGATACCTGCATTAAAAAAGATTATCATTTTATCAATCAGAATATTTTGTACTTTCATTTCTTGACGTTACCTTTGCGTTCATTAAACGGAGCGTGTCATAAAACATTTTTTTTATTATAAACCTTTCGTTTATAACAGCTTATCGCAAGATAGCTTGAATATAACTATTTCGTCGCCTTCCTTCCGAGATGGTGGAGGGTTTTGAAATAAAATGAATGCACATAGTCTATTTAAAGTAACCGCATTACATTACTTGACCGGGAGGTACTTCGCTACTCCGGTGTCCCCCAATCATATTTTTTTGTGAACGAGAATGCAGAAATGCACTGGTATGCAGTGCGTGTCACCTATAGCCGAGAGCTTTTTTTCAAGGAATACCTGGATGCAGAGGGCATTGAAAACTATATACCCATGCGCTATGAGTATGTCGTGAGGAAAGAGCGCCGCCTGCGCAAGCTTGTTCCTGCAGTCCATAACCTGGTCTTCGTCCGCTCCACCCGCGAGCGTATGGACAAAATAAAGAACCAACCGGGCATGAACATCCCCATCCGCTATATCATGGACCGCGAGACCCGCCAGCCCATCGTCATCCCGGACTCACAAATGCGCAGCTTCATCGCCGTGTCGGGCACCTACGACCAGGCCGTGCTCTATCTTGAACCCACCGAGCTGAACCTCTCCCAAGGAACCCGGGTACGTATCACCGGCGGCATCTTCGAAGGAGTGGAAGGGGTGTTTGTGCGTGTGCGCCATGACAGGAGGGTGGTGGTGAACATCGAGGGGGTGATGGCGGTGGCGACGACGTTTGTGCATGCGTCGCTGGTGGAGGAGATAGGAGAAAGGGGGTAAGTGTCTCAAAATGCCGTATTGCTTTACATTATAAATATTTCGACTTTTACCGCTGTCGTCAATCTAATAATAACATGTATAACAGCAGTGATTTTGAACGTCTATTTGCCCATTACAAGGCGGAGGCAGTTTCCTATGGCGAGTCTATTCAGGATTTTAGTGGAGAAACTGGAGGTCCTATGTTGGGCATCACCGGTATGAATCGCTTCTATTACTTTCGAAGTTTTCACGACTTTCGTCGCATGAACAGCCGTGTACTCTCTATCATTCACTAACAACTGAGCCCCGTGGGCCTGAAGAGGATTATCGTCCTATTCAAGTACAGACGTAAAGTCTGTTTATTTGTAACAGCCGTTCTTTCAGCCTATATGAGAAACGTTTTACTTGTGGTTACAAGTTTTGAATGTTGATATCGGTGAGAGGAAAGATTCTCTGTTTTTCGGTATCAACGTATAGTAGGAAGCAGTACTGAACTACTTAAAGATATTTTTCCGTGAAATTTCAAAGGTTGCAGAAACTATGAGGATTTGTTGCCAATGACTATCAACATCAATATTAGCAACAAGTTTATTTCTAAAATTATTTAAGAGGAAACTGCCTATAGGCGGTATTTCCTATACGATACGTCAAAATTGGAGGCTTACTTTTATAGCAAAGAAATGAACAATAAAGAAACAATTATCATACCAATATTACTAGTTGGATTTAATCGTCCTAATATAATATCCCAGTCTTTAGAACATATTCGTAAAGTTAAGCCTACCAAACTTTATGTGGCAATAGATGGACCAAGAAACAATAAGCCAGGCGAGGAGGAACTTGTGAATCAGGTGAAAAGTATAGTGTCAAACATTGATTGGAATTGCGAAGTCTATTATCGATTCTCAGATAAAAATATTGGTGCGGAAGTAAATGTTTCTTCGGCAGTTTCTTGGGTCCTTGAGCATGAAGAATATGTAATTGTTTTGGAAGATGACATAATTCTTGAATATTCAGGTTTTCTATTTATGCAGGAAATGCTAATTAGATATAAAAATAATGATGAAATCTGCATTGTTAGTGGAGAAAATCAAACTCCTATGGAATTGCCAAATAATGAAGATTATCTATTTTGTAAATATGGACATTCCTGGGGCTGGGGTACTTGGAGAAGAGCTTGGAATGGTTATTCACTTTATATGGAACTTGATCAACAGATTTTCTCTAAGGAAAATTTGAGAAAAGTATTTACATCTGATTTGGAAGTTGATTATTATCACCGATTTTATGCAAAATTTCATCGAATGGGAATAGGTGCCATGAATTGGGATTATGTGAGAGGTTATTACCATCGCGTATTAGGACGAAAATTATCTATTGTCCCTCGTGTAAATCTTGTATCTAATATAGGAGTAGTAGGATTACATGCAAAAGGGCAGACCGATAGGCATTTTAGAAGAATAGATACGGATTTCCGAGTAAATATTCACCCCAAGGTTATTAAATGTAATGATTTTTATGATGAATATCATTTTGAGAAGATTATTTATACTCCTCATTATTGTATATTGAGGCGAGCATATAATAAAATTGTACGAATAATAAAAAAAGTAATGCAATGAAAAATGGCCTTTTAGTATATGAGACCAATCATTCTATAAATATATTCAACATTGGTGATTATATTCAAAGTATAGCTTCGGCTCAATTTTTTGATGATAAAATTGATTGTTTTGTAAATAGGGAAAAACTGAATTCTTATAAAGGTGATAAGGTAAGACTATTTATGAATGGTTGGTTTATGCATCAACCTCAAAACTGGCCTCCGTCAAAGGATATTATTCCTTGTTTTGTTGCTTTTCATATTAATAAACTTGCTGAAAAAGAACTACTTTCTAATGAAAGTATTGAATATTATAAAAAGTTTGAACCCATTGGATGTAGAGATTATGATACAGTTAAAAAACTTAAGAGGAAAGGTGTGGATGCTTATTTTTCAGGCTGTATGACATTGACATTGGGTGAAAAATATACATCAAAACAGAAAGATGGTAGTATCTATTTTACAGATGTTCCACAAACAATAGAATTGACATTATCTAATTTATGTAGAGTTGTTTTCTGTCTCATTTTTCATACTTGTTCGATTCACAAAGTATATAAAAGAAGATATAAGGATTTTAATGTAACAGATTATGTTAGAAACCTCTTTTTTTACGCAATTTACTCAAGGCAATTTACTTCTTCAGTACTTGAACATGCCGTATATCAAAAACAAGAAATTGAAGATGTGTTTACTTCCGATGAAGAGAAATTTAAATATGCTGATACCTTATTAAGAAAATACGCTCAAGCTGCTTATGTCGTAACTTCGCGAATCCATTGTGCTTTGCCTTGCATTGCTATGGGAACACCTGTATTATATATTTTTAATGAGAATCAAGACGAAGTAAGTACTTGTCGTATGGGAGGGCTTTTAGATTTATTTCATCTTATCCGTTATAATAGAGGAAAAATGTTCACGTCTCTGACTAAAAATAAAATAGGAAAAGACTTTTCATTTGTCAATAAAAATAGCTATAAAAAAATTAGAACTAATTTAATTAAAATTGCTTCTAAATTCGTGGAAGACACGAATTGAAATACTTACATATTCATTGGATTGATAATTCAATTAATATAATTGAAAATGTATGAAGGAGTACTATTTGTAAAACGTTTCTTTTCTTATGTAAAGAATGCAGGGTTGTATTTTGGTTCATCGTTATTGGTAGCAATAATAGGTGTTTTACTAAATCCTATTTTTGCAATGAATTTATCTCATGAAGATTATGCTATCATAGGATATTATACTTCATTCAATGTATTCTTGATTCCTTTATTGCATTGCTGTTTAATATCTTATTATTCAAGACAATACTTTTTCATATCTGAAAAAGAAAGAACAAAATTAGAAAACACAATATTATCTAGTATAATACTAATAGGTAGTATTGTTTTGGGGTTATTCTTAATGGGGTTCTATCTTATACATAAAATGACAAAGATTGATTTTCCTTTTTTCCCATTTGCCCTATTGGCTTTTTTGCAACTATATATTAGTAATATTACGACCTTTTATACTACAAAATTACGTATTAGCAGGAAAGCTAAAAGATTTGCTTTAGTTACAGTAAGTCAATGCTTAATAACTTCTTTGGGAGCTTTATTATTAGTTGTATGTTATAAATATGGAGCAACAGGTAAATTATTGGGTACTTTAATTGGTAGTATTATTATTGCTATTTATTCCTATAACCATTCTGGCATATCATTTTCTATAGATCGGAAAATCCTAAGTAAGGCTTTAGAATTTTGCTGGCCATTAATACTATCCGCTGTTTTATGGTATTTTCTTACAGGTGTAGATCGAATGTTTTTAGTAAGATTGAATAATGTCAAAGAATTGGGACTTTATAGCATAGGCACAGCTATAGCATCTTATATGGCAATATTCTATACTACTCTCAGTAGTACATTTCAGCCTGACATATACAAGGCGATTGCAGAAAAAAAAAGCAGGAAACTCTTGTTAATCAATATGCTGATATTAAGTGTGGTTATTATAGTAAATATACTTTTTGTAGTTCTTGCTCCTTGGTTAATAGGGCTACTTACATTCAACCGTTATGTAGATGCTACACCTTATGTACAAATTATTACTCTAAGTAATATTACTACAGCTTGTTATTATATGATTGTAAATATAATAGTAGGTTTTGGTTATACAAAACAGGAATTAATTATACGTATTTTTGGAGCAATCATCTCTGTTTTACTATACAAATATTTAGTTGCACATAATCAATTTGTAGGGGCAGCATGGGGGCAAGTGCTGTCTTTTGTTATTATGTCTATCTTTGGACTTGTCTTGTTGGTTATTATGAGACGTGGGGAAAAAGTTGAAATTCAATCTTAATAATTTGGTTAAAACACAGAATTACGACATTTAATCAATATGAAAATACTTTGGATAACCAATATATTATTCCCTGAAGCAGAACAGTTACTAGCGGGAAATGGTGAATTGAAATCTTCTGGAGGGTGGATGTTGGGAGCCGCTGATGCACTTCATCATAAAGAGGATATAAAGCTAATTGTAGCTTGTGTTTCAAATAGAGTGTCCACATTGACTAAATTAGAAGGGAAAAAGATTACTTATTATGTACTTCCTATGGGCAAGGGAAATCAAAAGGTTAACCTTGCCTATGTGCCTTTATGGAAGAATGTAGAGCAAGAGGTACAACCTGACGTGATACATATTCATGGTACGGAATTTTCACATGCTCATGCGTGTATGAAAGCATGTAATTGCCAACATATTGTCATTTCTATTCAAGGTTTGACTTCTGTTTGCTATTACTACTATTACTATGGGATGGCTCAATGGGATGTCTATAAAAATTTAACATTAAGAGATTTGATAAAAGGAACCGTAATTCATGAGCAAAAACAATTCAAGAAACGGGGAGAATATGAAAAAGAGATGCTTCGAATGGCAAAACATATTATTGGTCGGACTTCTTGGGACAGAGCTAGGGTATGGGCAATAAATCCTGATGCGCAATATTATTTTTGCAACGAAATCTTACGACCTGAATTCTACGATGGTTCTTCATGGAATTATGCACATTGCAATAAACATTCAATCTTTTTAAGCCAAGCTCATTATCCTATAAAGGGATTACATCAGGTTATAAAAGCCATGCCTTTTATCCTTTGGCACTATCCGGATACAATAATCCGTATTGCGGGGCGGAATATAACTTGTTGTGAGACTTTTTCTCAAAGAATTCGTTTTTCCGGCTATGGCTCTTATATCAAGCGGTTAATCAATAAACTGAACCTTCAAAATAAGGTGTTTTTTATCGGTAATTTAAATGCTGAGGAAATGAAACAAGAATACTTGAGGAGTAATGTTTTCATTTGCCCTTCAAGTATTGAAAACAGTCCCAATTCATTGGGGGAGGCTCAGATTCTTGGGGTCCCTTGCTTGGCCAGTTATGTAGGAGGCATTGCTGATATGATGAGGGGCAATGAAAATAATTTATACCGATTTGAAGAAGTCGAGGTGTTGGCAGAAAAGGTTTGTAATGTGTTTGCTGCAGAGGAGAAGCAAATAGACATGAAGGCTATTGCGGCAGAAAGGCATGATAGGAAAGCTAATAGTGACACGCTCTACAACATATATAAACAGGTGGCTGGATAACAATGTCTATTGTCATTTTTACTTCATTCATAGCGTTAATACTTACCATTTTAGAGTCTAAAAAAATCATGCTTAATGGCATGAAATGGGGGTTTGTATTGGTTACCTTCTTAGGTTGTGTACATTATGACTATGGGAACGACTATATGAGCTATGTGGATATCTATAATGAGATAACTCGATATCCATTTGATTTTGAGGATATATTTTTAGACTATAGCTTTAAAGAACCAGGGTGGGCATTTCTGTGTTATCTTTTTGAGCCAATAGGAGGCTTTTTTATGATGGTAGCTGCCCTTAATATTCTGCAAAACCTATTGGTGTATCGCACAATCAAAAGATATGTAGAGAAGGCATGGTGGCCGTTATCTGTGTTTATTTATTTATTCTCTACCTGTTTATATTTACTGAACTTCTCTATGATGAGGCAGGGATTGGTGGTATGTGTGTTTTTAGGAATATGGCAGTGGATAGAACAAAGGAGATGGTTACGGGCTATTGTAGTGATCTTTCTTTGTATTACTATTCATAAATCTGCACTTATTTTACTCCCTTTTGCTTTTTGGCGGCTGTTGCCCATGCGAAATGGCAAAGTTTGGATATTAATTTATATTATAATATTTGCTGCATTGTGGCTCAGTAGCAATTTGATGGGAGATATGCTTTCTATGCTTTCTGCCGTGGAGGAATTTGACAATTATGCGGAAACTTATGGAAAGAGTGGTGAGGTTATGACATTTAGACTGGGATATCTAATAACTCTAATTCCTTTTATTCTTGGATTGATGTATATGTATACAGAGGAATCAGATAAAGACTCCTCTCGAAAATCACTTGTAGCTTTAGGCTGTGTGTATTTTTTAATAACGCCTTTTGCTTCCATTATTTTTCTAATAACTAGAGTATCTTATTACTTTTTTGCCTATCAGATTATTACGATGCCTATAATCTATAAGAGTGTGAGAAATGTTCTTTTAAGAAGTGTATTCCTAATGTTGTATATATTTCTGATGTTAAATGCTTATTGGGGCTTTTTCAAAGACTCTGTTTGGATAGATTCTTATTCAACTTTCAAAACGATTTTTTCTTTACTGACCTAAGTAAAAAGTAGTATATTGAAATATATAAAGATTATGAATATTGTTGTTGTGACAGATTCTTATTATCCAGAGATGTCTGCTCCTGCGGCTTGTATGGATAAGTTTATTCAAAAACTTAAGTTGTTTCATTCGATAGATATTATAAATTCTCTTAATGGATATCATTTCCAACCTTTAAACGACCCTACTGTCAAGGTGCATCATGTGGCTAATATGTTGTGGAAGATAAGAATTTTTTGTGAATATAATATTAAACGTAAAAAATATATCAGCCTGAATAAATTTCTAATAAAGTTGTTTAGAATTAGGTCTTTCATGATATCTGTATGTACTTATCCTTTTCCTCTTAAATGGAGGCTTAAGGCCTATTATGAAGAATTGGAAAGATTATATATGATTAAGCATATAGATGTTATTATCAGTATATCTGATCCTATTTGTTGTACTTTTTCTGTGATGAAATTTAAAAAAAGACATCCAGAAGTAAAATGGATAAGTTGGTTTACAGATCCATTTACTTATCAACCTACTAAATATAGACATGTATTGTTTAAAAAACATAGGCGTATGCTTAATTATAGAAATGAGAAAGAAGCTTACGATATGGCTGATTATAATTTGTTTACAGAGGAACTTTATAAGCTGGCTTTGAATGAATTTCACCAACCTATATCGAAAACGTTTAAAATAAAATATGTTCTAAATAGAATACCAAGCACAAACCTATCAAAGATAAAATATCCTTCTGGAAAGATAGGGCTGGTATATGCAGGTCTGTTTCTAAGAGATAAGCGAAATCCTAACTATTGTCTTTCTGTTCTATCTCAAATTCCTGAGATAATATTTGATATGTATGTGCCTTATTCTAATTGTGCTGATATTGTAGCTAAATATACGTCTTCTTCTATTCGGCAATTACCCTCGGTTGACCGAAAATGCTATACAGAAATTATTTCTAATGAATATGATATCCTTGTGAATATTGGAAACAATTTTAGTCTTCAAATTCCGAGCAAGATGTTGGAACTTTTGTCTACAGGACGTCCGATTATTAATTTTTATCAGATGAAAGATGTCCATTATGAGATGATTGAGAAATATCCATTAGGTATTAATATTGGTCCGTATGATATGAATGTAGTAGAAAATATAACCCGCTTTTGTCATGAAATGAAAGATAAACGCCTCTCTTTTGAAGAAGTGGAAGCCCTTTTTCCGGAAAACACATTGACTAATCAATTAGCCGTTTTGGAGAGTTTAATAAATGAGCAATTGAAATCTTAAACAAGATAGGAGCATGAAAAATATCGCGATTATATTAGCTGGAGGAATAGGTCAGCGTTTAGGTGAATCTATTCCCAAACAATTCTTGAAAGTGGCTGGGAAAAAAGTTATTGAACATACTCTTGATGTGTTCCAAAATCACCCTCAGATTGATGAGATTGCTGTAGTTGTTCATCCTCATCATATAAGTGAGGTGGAAACTTTATCTATAAGAAATAATTATACCAAATTGAAGAAAATACTTCGAGGTGGGGAGGAACGTTACTATTCTAGTTTAGCTGCAATAAATGCTTATGATACGAACGTTGAGGATGTAAATCTTATTTTTCATGATGCAGTACGTCCATTAGTCAATAATCGTATTATTTCTGATTGTATTTCAGCATTGAAAACTTATAATGCGGTGGATGTGGTTGTCAAGACTACAGATACTATTATACAAGTCAATGATACTAATTGTATTTCCGGTATTCCTATACGTGAACATTTGCGTAATGGGCAAACACCACAGGCATTTAAATTATCTATAATCAAGCAGGCTTATGAATTGGCACTTAAAGACCCTAAATTTAAGACAACCGATGATTGTGGCGTTGTGTACAAATATCTTCCGGAAGAGCCTATACGTATAATTGAAGGAGAACAGTTCAATATGAAGTTGACTTATAAGGAGGATCTTTTTTTGCTTGATAAGTTGTTTCAGTTAAGGTCGGTGACCCAACAAAGTAATGAATTGACAGATGTAGCCCAAAAAGAACTTGCTTCTTCCGTAGTGATTGTCTTTGGTGGCAGTTATGGCATAGGCAAGGATATCGCAGATATTTGCAAAGAATGTGGGGGACATATTTATTCGTTTAGCCGTTCGAGTACAGGTACAGACGTGTCGGACAAGCATTCTGTGATGGAGGCTTTGAAAACAGTATACGAAAAAGAGGGACGCATTGATGCCGTTGTTAATACAGCTGGTATTTTGGATAAGGAACCATTAGAGAACATGAACTACGAGGAAGTATTTAAAAGTATTAATGTGAATTATACCGGGGCAGTGATTGTCGCCAAAGAGTCTTTCCCTTATTTGAAACAAAGCAAGGGAACCTTGTTGCTGTTTACATCCAGTTCTTATACGAGAGGTAGGCAGCTTTATAGTTTGTATTCAAGTTCAAAGGCGGCTATTGTTAATTTTGTTCAAGCATTAAGTGAGGAATGGTACGAACAAGGGGTACGGATTAACTGTATTAATCCGGAGCGTACCAAAACTCCTATGCGAGTCAAAAATTTCGGGATAGAGCCTGATAATACCCTTCTGAAATCGGAGACAGTAGCGATTGCTTCTGTTAATACTTTGTTTTCTTTTTTGACAGGAGAAGTGGTTGATGTGAAGAATATGAGATGAATGGTATATTAGATTTCAAGTTTTTATATTTGTTATATAGTTCGTAATTCAAAACTGGATTGTCATGCGATTTTTTAATGTAATCTTTAAGAGATTCAATATGATTCAACTAATACAAGAGATTCTATATATATTAGTTGGTTATATGATTTTTTTTATCTCGTTTCTGATAAAACGAGATAAGAAAAAGTGGGTATTTGGGTATAAAAAGCAATTTAAGGATAATGTGAAATACCTTTATGTATATTTATTGAATAATCATAAAGAAATAACCACGATATGGATATCTTCTTCTAGGTCTTTAGTTAAAGAAATGAGAAGAAATGACTATCCAGTCTATTATAAATACAGCTTAAAGGGATTGTATCATTGCTTGACCGCAGGTATCTATTTTACTGTAATAAATTCGAACTATGTGAATTATTTCACTTCCGGTGGTGCAAAAAGAGTGAATTTGTGGCACGGAATAGGTATAAAGGCTATGGCAGAATCTAAATCCACACCAGCTGATGACTCTTTAATTAGCAGAATCTGTATGCCTTATGCTTATGAGAAATATGATTTGTTTTTGTCGACTACACCATTATTGGATCAGGTTTTTAAGAAAACATTTAAACTGTCCGATAATCAAATTTATCATGGTATATACCCTCGTTGTGAATTTATGAGGCAGGATAAGAACTTGTTGGCTGATTATATCGAAATGTATGAAAATTCCTTAATGAGGGATTTGATTCGTCGGATGAAGTCATTTGATAAGGTATATATCTATATGCCGACTTGGAGATTGAATTTAGGAAAAAAATTTTTGAATTATGCTTTGCCTGATTTGGCGAGGGTAAACGAAGTATTGAAAAAAGAAAAAGCATTGCTAATATTGAAATTGCATGAGTCTGTAAGTTACAATACCTTTGAATCAGATTTAGAAAATGTCGTCTATATGAATCCTAATATGGATTTATATCCGGTACTTCCTTTTACAGATGTGCTTATCACGGATTATTCATCCATCTATTATGATTACTTATTAATGGAGAAAAAAGGAGTAATTATATATGATTTTGATTATGAAAGTTATATAGAAAAAGAGTTTCCGTTCTATGTTGATTTTAAAAAATATACACCGGGATTACATGTCTGCACTTTTGATGAATTAATAGGTGCTTTTGAAAAAAATGATGGGTTCTTATTGGATGAAAAATCTAGAAACTGGATTTTGGCAGAGATGTGGGGTAATTATAAATTGAATTCTAATGAGAAATTGGTAGAAGAATTAAAGAATTTGTGATAGTATGAATACATATAAGATTTGTAGCCATTGTGTCATGGACACAAAATCTGACCCGTCTATGGTCATTGAAGCTAATGGAAAGTGTGAGCGTTGTAATATGTATGAAAACACGGTGGAATCCCATTGGAATCATGGTCGGGGACATGAAGAAGAACTTGAAACTCTATTGACAAAAATCAAAAAGGCTGGGAAAGGAAAGAAATATGATTGTCTAATAGGTTTATCCGGTGGGTTTGATTCTACGTATGTTCTTCATATGGCTGTTAAAGAATGGGGGCTGCGTCCATTGGTTTTTCATGTCGATTCAGGATTTGACCTGCCTCTTGGAGTTCAAAACATTAATGCTATATGTGATAAGTTAGGTGTTGACTTAAAGATTGCGAAAATCGATTCAGAAGATATGCGTAATTTCCAGTTAGCGATGTTTCGTACAGGTCTTGCTTGTTTGGATATACCTCAAGACCATGCGTTTGTGCAAATGGTTGAGCAGTATGCTGTTGATAATGGTATTAAGTATATCCTTAATGGCGAGAATATATCGACTGAAGCTTATACGAACCCGGCTTATTGGGAAAAAGTGTATGGGGGGAGTACAACCGATACTGTTTTTCTGAAAGATGTATTGAAGAAGCATTCTCCTGCGCCTTTAAAGAACTATAAGTTTACTACTACATATCGTCGCAAAATTTGGCTTCCATATATAAAAGGTGTGAATGTAGTAAAGCCTTTAAATCTTATACCTTACGATTATGATACTATAAAAAAGATCCTATTTGATGAATATGGATATATCGCATATCCACAAAAACATTTTGAGAGTTTGATAACAAAATTCCTTGAATCTTGGTGGTATCCAAAGCGTTTCGGATATGATGTTCGTAATCATCAGTTATCTTCATTGGTGGTAACAGGACAGATTTCACGAGAAGAAGCTATTAAAAGATTGTCACAGCCCTCTGTGACAGAAGAAAAAAGTCGTGAAATGTTTAAGCAGATAGCTGATATTTTGCATATATCCGAATCGGAGTTACAGTCTTACTTCGATATGCCTCTTGTGAAAGGTTGTAAATATAAACATTCAAATGATTGGCTGATAAAATTGGGTGTCAAATTGATGTTTTTATTAGGTAAGGAAAAAAGAGTCAGAAAGTAATGGAATATTTCAAAAATATTCGAGAAGATAAAAATTCTTTAAATTTATTTCGACTTCTGGCTTGTTTAGAAGTATTGGTAGGACACGTGTCTGTTCATTTGGGGCTATCGATGCCTAAGATAATTGATTGCCCGTTGAATTTATTTATTGGTGTACCTATATTTTTTATATTGAGTGGATTTCTGATCTGGAAATCTTTAGAGAATACACCGGACTTTAAGCGGTATTTCAGTAAAAGAATACTTCGTTTATATCCTGAATTGTGGGTCTGTTTGTTTGTCGAGATTTTAAGTATAGTCTTGTTTTATAAAGAATATGTCCCCATATCCGATTATATGTTGTTTACTTTTACACAAGGTACGATATTTCAGTTTTGGACACCGGATAGTTTAAGGGGATATGGATGTGGCACGCCCAATGGTTCTTTATGGACTATCACTGTCATTGTGCAATTTTATATTTTTATCTATCTGATGAGACAATGGCTGAATAAAGCAAATAAAAGGACTTGGATTTTTATTTTGCTAATGACTATATTCATAGGAGTTTGTAGCTCGATTTTGTCGAAACAAATGCCTGCAATTTTAGGGAAGCTATTTATGCAGACACTTTTACCTTATGCTTGGTTGTTCTTTGTGGGTGTTTTTATCCAAAAATTCAAGAATCGAATATTGAGCCATTTAATAGAATATTGGTGGCTATATTTTATGCTTTACATAGTAGATGTATACTTCAGTATGGATTTATATGTAGCTAAATATCCTGTGATTGGATGTGTATTGTTGGCTATGTGTATGATCGGGTTTGCATATAGATATCCTAATATTAATACTGGTAAAGACATTTCTTACGGGGTGTATATTTACCACATGATTTTTGTTAATATAGCAGTTACGTGGGGATATCTGAATAGTTGGATTGCGTTTGTTACTGTTATCGTTATCACTTTTGTTGTTGCATATAGTTCGACTATAATTGTGGGAGAATATGGTAGACGGTTGAGATCACAGCTGTCGTAAGAATAATCGAATAATATTCTTTTGGTATTATCTAAACATATATATTCATGTTAATATTTAAAGACAAAGTCCTTTTGATAACCGGGGGCACCGGCAGCTTCGGCAATGCCGTCCTTCGCCGCTTCCTTGATAGCGATATCAAGGAAATTCGCATTTTCAGTCGTGACGAGAAGAAGCAGGATGATATGCGGCATCACCTGCAGAATCCGAAAGTGAAATTTTACATTGGTAATGTCCGTGACCGCCAGTCTGTGGACGGTGCCATGATGGGAGTGGATTATGTGTTTTCCGCCGCCGCCTTGAAGCAGGTTCCCAGTTGCGAGTTCTTCCCGTTGCAGGCCGTGCAGACCAATGTGATCGGCACGGACAATGTGCTGGAATCAGCCATAGCGCATGGGGTGAAAAACGTAGTAGTGCTTTCTACCGACAAGGCTGCCTATCCCATCAATGCCATGGGCATCAGCAAGGCCATGATGGAGAAGGTTGCCATAGCCAAGGGCCGTGCGTTGGGTGAGGAAGCCGGCACAACCATCTGCTGTACCCGTTACGGCAATGTGATGGCAAGCCGCGGTTCTGTAATTCCCTTGTGGGTGGAGCAGATAAAGAACGGCAGGCCCATTACGGTAACGGATCCTAACATGACCCGCTTCATGATGACGCTGGACGATGCCGTGGATCTGGTAATCTATGCGTTTGAGCACGGACATAACGGTGACCTGTTCGTGCAGAAGGCTCCTGCCGCCACCTTGGATGTACTGGCGCAGGCCTTGAAGGAAACATACGCGCAGGTTGATCCGAAATACGGTGAGACGGAGGTGAAGACCATCGGCACGCGCCACGGCGAGAAACTGTATGAGACACTGGTAACCCGCGAAGAGATGGCAAAGGCTGTCGACATGGGCGACTACTACCGCATCCCCTGCGACACCCGTGATCTGAACTATGACAAGTTCTTCACGGAAGGCAATGAGGATATTGCCCGTATAGAGGACTATCACAGCCATAACACTGCCCGCCTGGATGTGGAGGGCATGAAAAAGCTTCTTTTGAAACTCCGCTTCATCCGCGAAGACCTCGGAATGGAGGAAAAGGCGAAGAGCGCGGAAATCAAGAGTGAATAAGTCTTTAATTTGAATAATACAACAGGAAAGAAAGAGGGAATGTATTGTTCCTTTAGAAAAAAAAACTATCTTTGCCATATTGAAACTAATAATTGAGAATATGGCAGCAACAGTATTAAATTCAGTTCAACAACATCTTTTGAAGATGTTTGCTTTTGATGGTTCGGAGGAGCGATTGAATGAAGTTAAAGAAGTGTTGACCAAATATTTTTCTCAGAAGTTAGATGACCGCTTGAATGACTTATGGGATTCGGGAGTTTTAAACCAAGAAAAACTTGATGAACTGAGAAAAATTGATGTCCGTACACTTCCGAAGAGATGAATAGAATTGTATTAGATACAAATAGCTTGATACAGTGCATTTCTCCCAAAAGCAGGTACCGTAAGATTTGGGATTGCTTTTTGGATGGAACGAATCAGTTATGCGTTTCTGATGAAATTCTTAATGAATATGAGGAAATATTAGAACGTTTGGCAGGTGTGGAAATAGCTAAGCTGGTGATTGATGTCATTCTCAATAATCCTTATACTTTGTTCTTTACTCCTTATTATAACTTCAATCTGATAAAATCAGATCCGGATGATAATAAGTTTGTGGACTGTGCAGTTGTGGCTAATGCCAAGTTTATTGTTACGGAAGATCATCATTTTCATATATTGAAGCAATATAATTTCCCAAAAGTAAGTTTTATAGGTTTGGATGATTTCTGTCATTCACTATGAATATCTTCTCTTTTCTGTGACAAACAGAACCCATTAGTTTATGAAAATCTTAGTAACCGGCTCCCGAGGGTTTGTCGGCCGGAACCTTGTATCCCAACTGCATAACATCCGTGACGGGAAAGCCCGCAATTATGGCATTGCAGGTGAGGAACTTACTATTTACGAGTATGACATGGACAGTGACCCTGCCGAACTGGATGTCTATTGCAGACAAGCTGACTTTGTCTTCAATCTGGCAGGCGTGAACCGTCCCCAGGATGCGTCTGAGTTTATGAAAGGGAACTTCGGCTTCACCTCCACGCTGCTTGATACATTGAAGAAGCACGGCAATACCAGTCCGGTAATGATTTCCTCTTCCACGCAGGCCGCACTCGACAACCCTTACGGTGAATCGAAGCGGGCAGGGGAGCAACTGTTGTTCGAGTACTCCAGGGAAACGGGTGCAAAGGTACTGGTGTACCGCTTCCCGAATGTTTTCGGCAAATGGTGCCGCCCCAACTATAACAGCGCGGTGGCCACTTTCTGCAACAACATCGCCCATGACTTGCCCATCCGGGTGAACGACCCTTCGGTGGTGATGCATCTGGTTTACATAGACGATGTGGTGGACGAGCTTATCTCTGCCCTGGGCGGCAGGGAACACCGCAACGGGGATTATTGCGAAGTGCCCGTGGTACATACCATTACCCTGGGCGGCATTGTGGAACTGATAAGGTCTTTCAGGCAAATGCCCGGTACCTTGTCCGTCCCGGATTTGAGCGATGCCTTTACAAAGAAACTCTATTCCACATACCTCTCATACCTGCCTGAAGAACGGTTCAGCTATCCCCTGAAGATGAATGTGGACGACCGCGGCAGTTTTACGGAGATTATCCGTACTTCCGACCGCGGGCAGTTCTCGGTGAACATCTCCAAGCCGGGCGTTACGAAAGGCCAGCACTGGCACCATACCAAGAACGAGAAGTTTGTGGTGGTGAGCGGACACGGTCTGATACAGCTCCGCAAGATAGGTACGGAGGAGGTTGTCAGCTTCGAGGTAAGCGGCGGGAGGATGGAGGTCGTGGAGATGATTCCCGGTTATACGCACAACATTGTCAACCTTTCGGAAACGGAAGACCTGGTGACCTTCATGTGGTGCAACGAGTGTTTCGACCCGGCACGTCCGGACACTTATTTTGAAAAAGTCTGAAACGAGTTAAAGAATACAGGAACAGATGGATATAAAATTTGATTATTCGCAAGTCAGGTTTCAGGAGAACGGCAGACTGAAACTTCTGATTATAGTGGGCACCCGTCCGGAAATCATCCGCCTGGCGGCTGTCATCAACAAATGCCGCAGTTATTTTGACTGTCTTCTGGCCCACACCGGCCAGAATTACGACTATAACCTGAACGGTGTCTTCTTCCGTGACCTGAAGCTGAAAGACCCCGATGTGTATATGGATGCCGTCGGCGATGACCTCGGTGCCACGATGGGGAATATTATCAACGCCGGCTACAAGCTGATGGTGCAGGTGAAACCTGATGCCGTGCTGGTGTTGGGAGACACGAACTCCTGCCTGAGCGTGATAGGCGCGAAACGTCTGCATATCCCCATCTTCCACATGGAGGCAGGCAACCGCTGCTTTGACGAGTGCCTGCCTGAGGAGACCAACCGCCGTATTGTGGACGTCATTTCCGATGTGAACCTCTGCTATTCGGAGCATGCCCGCAGATACCTGAACGTTTCGGGCGTGGCGAAAGAACGTACATACGTAACCGGTTCGCCCATGGCGGAAGTCCTGCATGAGAATTTGTCCGAAATAGAGTCCAGCGATATTCATCAGAGATTGCATCTCCAGAAAGGTAAATACATCCTGCTTTCCGCGCATCGGGAAGAGAACATTGACACGGAGAAGAACTTCCTGTCCCTTTTCAGCGCGGTTAACGCTATGGCCGAGAAATATGACATGCCCATACTTTACAGTTGTCATCCCCGTAGCAGGAAACGTCTGGAATCAAGCGACTTTGCACTTGACAGACGTGTGATTCAGCATGAACCTCTCGGTTTCCACGACTACAACTGCCTGCAGATGAACGCCTATGCCGTTGTGAGTGACAGCGGCACCTTGCCTGAGGAGAGCAGTTTCTTCACTTCGGTGGGGCATCCTTTCCCGGCTGTATGCATCCGTACGAGTACGGAGCGTCCCGAGGCTCTTGACAAGGGTATCTTTGTCCTTGCCGGCATTGATGGGAAATCCTTGCTTCAGGCTGTAGATACTGCTGTGGAGATGAATAGGAATGAGGACGATGGTCTGCCGGTGCCCAATTATACGGATGAGAATGTATCGGCCAAGGTTGTGAAGTTGATTCAGAGCTATACGGGGGTGGTGAACAAGATGGTTTGGAGAAAATAATGGTGAGACATGCCTAAGAAAATCTTGATACATAGCCTGATTTTCAGTCCGGATGGAGTTTCGACAGCCTATCTTTATAATGATATTGCTCTGAAATTCCAAGAAAACGGTTATGAAGTATTGGTATTGACAACTACGCCTCATTACAATGTTGTGGAATCACAACTGGCAGCACAACCTCTGAAATGGAAGGTTTGGGGGATTTGTAAAGAAAGCTGTTTTCATGGAATCAGAGTTCTTCATGTACCCCAGAAGAAATTCAGAAATACATTTCTGCGTGTCCTGGGATTTGTCTATTGGCATATTATCTCTTTCCTGATTGGTTTGTTCCAGAGAAATATAGATGTCATACTGTCACCTTCCCCTCCTTTGACTATTGGTGTAATAAACATTTGGCTGGCGAAAATCAAGGGATGTAAAACCATATATAATGTGCAGGAAATATATCCTGACATCTTGAAACGAAAGGACGGGCTTGTTATAGAACAGCTACGTAGGATGGAACGGTATGTTTATAATAACTCAACGGCCGTAACGACAATAGACCAGGTTTTTTATAATGTAATAGCCGGAAGGTTTAAGGATAAGTCCAAGCTTTGTATAATACCTAATTTTGTAGATACAGAATTGTATAATTCTCAAGGTGGAAATGTAGAATGTCTGAATCCCCATTTTTTCCCTGCCACAGATTCTTTGAAATTGCTTTATGCCGGGAATATTGGTTATGCCCAAGATTGGGAGCCCTTAATTTGTCTGGCAGAAAAGACGAAAGGGGTTTCCATTGAATACTTTATAATCGGTGAGGGAGTCATGAAACCCGTTCTTGAGGAGAAAGTACGTGAGTTGGAGCTGGATAATGTGCATATTTTGCCCTATCAGCCCAGAAGTTTGATGCCGTCCATTCTTGCCTATTCAGACATCCAGTTTATTTTCATGAACCCTGAGATGGAGATGCAGGGATTCCCTTCCAAGGTTTATACAATCATGGCATGTGGTAGGCCTTTATTGGTCTGCTCGGGAAAGGATACGCCTATCATCAACTTCCTGCAGGAACATGGCTGTGCAAAATTGATTACAGAGAAGAGTTTGGAAAAGAAGGTGGGAGAAATGGCGGACTGGCTGAATTCCGTCTCAAAAAGCGAACTGGCTTTACTGGGTCGAAATGGTGTAGAGGTGATTAAGCGATTATATTCCAAGGATGTGGTAACTCAAAAATATGTAGACTTAGTTGAAGCTTTATGAACATACGATATTTATCAATCAATTATTAGGATATCTTGATATTCCCGGGTATCTTTGTAGAAAGATTGGATTCATGAAGAAGAACAAGCCATATAAGGAACAAGAACCGATGGTGCCGAATGTTGGTGAACCGGTAGTTGTATATACGGGTAATGAGAATAATCCGAATATCGTTACGGAAGGACGTGATGACATTAGGCATGCTATTTCCGGTGAAGAATTATTGGATAGGCTTTGCCCTCGTATAAAGGCTTTGTTTGGATGAGAGTCGTATTCGCTCCCGAAGTAGAGGAGGATTTGTATGGGCTTATAAAAATACTTGTTGAGAAGGAGTATTTGGGTACTTATCCTTTTGCTATTTCTTATGTAGAAGAACTGATAGCTGATATTCAACAGAACATTCATTCTAAATTAAAAAAGAAAGCGCCCGCTTTTTTTGAACGTTATGGTAAGGATATGTATTACATCACTTACCAACGTAATTCTAATACAACGTGGTATATTTTTTTCTCTGTCATCGGAGATACTTATTTTATCAAATACATAACCAATAACCACGTTTCCGGTCAGTATATTTTTTAGCATATTTCAATGAACATACTCGTCACTGGAATCCACGGCTTTGTGGGTTCCAATCTCGTTGTTGCCCTAAAGGAACGTCATAGCCTTTACGGGCTGGATATTGTTGCTCCTGAAAAGGAGGGGGTGGTAAAGACTTTCTCCTGGAAGGATATTGAACCAGCTTCTTTTCCGATGCGGAATCTTCCTGAATTCGATGCCATTATTCATCTGGCTGGTAAAGCCCATGACACGAAGAACCGGTCTGCTGCCCAAGCCTATTTTGATATCAATATGGGATTGACTCAAAAGATATTTGATTTCTTTCTGGAATCGTCTGCGAAGAAGTTCGTATTCTTCAGTTCTGTGAAAGCCGCTGCAGACAGTGTGGTGGGTGATATGCTGACTGAAGATGTGGTGCCTGCTCCGGTAGGGCCTTATGGGGAAAGTAAGATAGCTGCCGAGAATTACATCCTTGACAAGTTGAAGGTTGAGAATGGGAAATTGAAAGCTAATCCTTATGATGACAAGCAGGTTTATATCCTGCGTCCCTGCATGATTCATGGTTCCGGCAATAAAGGCAATCTGAATCTTCTTTATAATGTGGTGAGGAAAGGTGTTCCCTGGCCTTTAGGGGCTTTTGAGAACAGAAGGTCTTTTACTTCAATAGACAATCTCTGCTACGTGGTGGAAGGTCTTTTGACCAAGGAGGTGGCGAGTGGTATCTACCACATGGGAGATGACGAAGCCTTGTCCACAAATGAACTGATAACTTTGATGTGTCGGGCTTTGGAGCGTAAGCCGCATATCTGGAAGATAAACAGAGGACTGATGGAGTTCTGTGCCCGGCTTGGGACTCTGCTCCATTTGCCTTTGAATACAGAGCGTCTGCGCAAGTTGACAGAGAATTATGTGGTGAGTAATGCGAAAATAAAGGCTGCCCTGGGAATTGACAGAATGCCGGTGAGGGCAGAGGAGGGGATAGTGAGAACGATAAAATCGTTCTCAAATTAAAAGTTAAGAATTAAAAATTGATAATTAAAAATTAAAGAGGAAAATACTGTTATGTATTATCTGTTAATATTGGTTCTGCTGTTTTTGGCAGAACTTTTTTATTTTAAGGTGGCTGATAGGTGTAATATCATCGACAAGCCCAATGAGCGGAGTTCCCATACGAAAGTGACTTTACGCGGTGGTGGGATTATTTTCTATTTCGGGGCGTTTGCCTATTTCCTGACGAGTGACTTTGAATATCCCTGGTTCCTGCTTGCCTTGACACTGGTGACGTTCATCAGCTTCGTGGACGATATAAAATCCACCGGACAGATGACAAGGCTGCTTTTTCATTTCTCTGCTATGGCTATGATGTTTTATCAGTGGGGACTGTTCTCCTTGTCCTGGTGGTGGATAGTCATAGCCTTGATAGTCTGTACGGGTATCATCAATGCCTACAATTTTATGGATGGGATTAATGGGATAACGGGAGGTTATTCTCTGGTTATTCTTGCTGCGTTGGCCTATATCAATAAGGAGGTGGTTACTTTTGTGGAAGCGGATTTCATCTATACCGTTATCTGTTCCGTTCTAGTTTTCTGTTTCTTCAATTTCCGCAAGCGTGCCAAATGCTTTGCCGGTGATGTGGGTTCCGTGAGTATTGCTTTTATCCTTCTTTTCCTGATAGGCAGGCTCATCATTGAAACAGAAGATTTCAGCTGGATAGTCCTTTTGTCCGTTTACGGTGTAGACAGTGTTCTGACTATCATCCACCGTCTGATGCTTCATGAGAATATCGGCTTGCCGCATCGCAAACATCTGTATCAGATAATGGCGAATGAACTGAAAGTTCCTCATGTAATGGTTTCTTCTTTTTACATGGCAGTGCAGGCAATCATAATCGTAGGATATATAACGTGCTTGGGTTATGGTTATTGGTATTTGGCAGGTATAATTCTTTTGCTTTGTTTTCTTTATATCTGTTTTATGAAGAAATATTTCGGATTGCACCAGTCTACGTGAGTAATACTGAAATGATGATTAGTAGAATAATGAAAGGCGATGGAGACTAAAATCTCCATCGCCTTTCGTCTTATTTTTGAAATATAAATCGTACCTTTGTCATACACCAATCAGGTTATAATAACATGGAACAGATGCGTAAACTGCCGATAGGCATACAGACTTTTGATAAACTTCGTGAAGGGAATTTTCTTTATGTAGATAAGACGGCTATGATTTATCAAATAGCATCTACTTCTACTCCTTATTTCCTAAGCCGTCCCCGTCGTTTTGGCAAGAGTCTGCTTCTTTCTACCTTTGAAGCCTACTTTCAAGGACGCAAAGACTTGTTTCAGGGCTTGGCCATCGAACAGTTGGAAACGAAGTGGGAACAGTATCCTGTTCTACATCTTGACTTGAATGCCCGGAAATATGAAACTGCTGCTGACCTGACGGCTATGCTTAATCAGTATCTGGAGAAATGGGAGCTGCTCTATGGTCAGGAGAAGGAAGACCGTAGTCCGGAGGAGCGTTTTGCTTACGTGATAGAGCGGGCATGCACGCTGACGGGAAAGCAGGTTGTTGTGCTGATTGATGAGTATGACAAGCCATTGCTTCAAGCGGTCTTGGATGAGAACTTGCTGGATGAGTATCGGAAAATATTGAAAGCGTTCTACGGTGTCTTGAAGAGCGCTGACCGTTATCTTCGTTTTGTTTTCCTGACCGGAGTGACCAAGTTTGCGCAAGTCAGTGTATTCAGTGACTTGAACCAGCTGAATGATATCAGCATGAAGTCTCCTTACGCTGCTTTGTGTGGTATTACCAAAGAGGAGTTGGTGAAAACCTTTCTGCCGGAACTTGAGAGACTGGCTAAACGAAGAGGGATATCTTTACAAGAAGTGATTGATTTGATGGAACGTCAATATGATGGTTACCATTTTCATCCGGAAGGTGTAGGAATGTTCAATCCGTTCAGTGTATTGAATGCTTTTGATGCAGAAGAGATGGGGTACTATTGGTTTCAGACCGGCACACCTACTTACTTGGTTGACTTGCTGAAGCAGAGTGATTACGATATACGTCTATTGATAGATGGAGTGGAAGTGCTGGCTTCCGCTTTCTCTGAATATCGTGCGGAAACAAATAATCCTCTTCCGATGATTTATCAAAGTGGTTATTTGACCATAAAAGGGTATGATGATGATGTGAAGCTATACACTTTAGGCTTTCCAAATGATGAGGTTCGTTACGGCTTTCTGAATTTTTTGGTACCCTATTATACCAATGTATCCAATGATGAGACTGGTTTCCACATCGCTAAATTCATGCGTGAATTGAAGAGTGGAGATGTGGAGGCGTTTATGGAGCGTCTTAAGATATTCTTCTCCGGTATTCCGTACGAGTTGAGTGATGATACGGAACGTCATTATCAGGTTATTTTTCATGTAGTGTTTACTTTGCTGGGACAGTTCATCCGGTCCGAGGTTCGCAGCAGCCGCGGCCGTGCGGACGCAGTAGTTCATACCCCTACCGCTATTTATGTTTTTGAGTTCAAACTGGACGGTACGGCCGACGCAGCTCTGAAGCAAATAGATGAGAAAGGTTATCTGATTCCTTATACCTTGGATGGCAGGAAATTAGTGAAAGTAGGTGTGAACTTCAGTAAAGAAACACGGAATATTGATGAATATATTGTCGTGGAGGAATAGGAACGAACAATCCTATATACGGAAAAGGCGATGGAGAATCAAATCTTCATCGCCTTTTCCATATTATAGTATTTCATTTTATTTCTTCATCCTCAGCACCCGTATTCCCGTCCACTTATTATTGTCTTTCAGCATTTGGGACAAGGGGACTTTGGAGACGACCACTTTCTTGTCGGTAGAGGAAGCGTGTACCAGCAGGAGTTTGCTATCCGCATAGAAAGCGATTCCCATGTGGGCTACGTCCAGCCCCGGAGTGTTGGTGGTGATGGCTATGATATCGCCGTCTTTAATCCACGGGAGACCATCGGCGGGAAGTTTGGCTTTGGGAAGATAGTGAATTTCCTTGCCGGACAAGGATTGTTCAATCTTCTTCATTTTGGCTATGTTCTCCGGAGAATTTGCCAGCTGCTTGTAGAGTTGGGGGTGGGAAGACATGTAGGAGATGGACAACCGTTCGGTGTCGGGACTCATGGCGCCCGTTACATCTTGAAGGAAGCCGTTGCGTACGCCATTGTTTATCCAGTCGGCAATATAATGCAGGCGGGAAGTGTACCCGTCGATTTTACCGTCACGGTAACGGATTTTTTGCAGGTTATCGGCGAAAGCGCTTTCCGAGATGTCTCCGTCGGCCAATTTGGGGGTGAGTGTCTCTGCCAGTACATATTCCACCAGCGTGGTACAGTCTACTTCATCGCAGTTGATGACGAGTTCTTCGGGACCATCAGCCTCCAGCGTATGGGCTACGTATGGCACATCCAGATACTTTATTCCATTGCTCAACATATCTTTCCCTCCCTGGGCAGAAACGGAAGTTACCATGGCTGCGGCGCAGAGGGCGCTGAACATAAATTTAGTCATTGTTTTCATTTTTCTTTCTTTTGATTATTATTGTTCTTGAACGTAAAAAGGATGCAGCAAATTTACTACATCCTTTTTATAAAAGCTTAATCCGGAGGGATTAAATTCAATATTGCCGGATTAAATATTTATAATCCTCCTTTTTATCGAACGGAACAAGGGAGAAACCGTATTCAATGGCGTTCTCTTTGCCCGGACGAATCAGATAGGGCTCATGGGCGGTTGCGCCCCAACTGTCGTCTCCACCGACACCCATCATGCGGTAATCAATGAACAAATCGACCATCTTTTCCGGCAGAGGGTCGGTGAGGTGGCGGTGATGGGTCTTTTCGGTACGCGGAGCGCTGTTGTCAATCGTATCGCCGCTGTCCATACTTTCCAGGGGATAGTTGGAGGTGTTCAGCTCAAAGGTGCGGTCGGCGATGAGCAGCAAACCACGTTGCGTCTTATCGGTAAGGGCGCACCAATAGATGTCCGTGCGATGGTTGTTCTCCTGTGGGCGGACATACGGCTCGTACATATCCTTGACCGGGATGGCGTACTCTCCGATGAACTGGGAGGTACGGCGGTCTCGGTAATTCTCTTTCGGACCGCGACCGTAGTAGGTCAAGTCTGTAAAGCTTTCCGGCAACTGCATCCGCAGGCCTACACGCGGTATCATCGGAGCTTGGTCTCCTTCGGCCACGAACCGGTTGTCTACCTTGATGACTCCGCTGGCATATATCTTATAGGTGATGTCCCAACGGGCGTCTGTCTGTGGAAAACGGTAGATCACCTTTACTGTCGTGGCATTGCTGCCCGGAGTCACTTGGAAACTTTCGGCTTTCGGTTCCTGGTAGCTTGCCTCTTTCCAGGCTTTGAGGCGGACGGGGAGGTTGGCTCCATAATCATTGTCCGTCGGTGCACGCCAGAAGAATGGGCGGGGACCCTGACCGTTCAGTATGTACTCTTGCTTCTTGTATAAATAGGAGGTGAGCAGGCCGCTTTGCTTGTCGAAGGTGGCTTTGAAGTCGGGACCGGAGAACGCCACCAAATTTCCCTCTTCCTTAGAAGTGGCGGGCTGCTGTGCCGTAGCCTCTTTCTTGTAAAAGGTGTGGACGTAGGTCTGTTCGCGTGCGATGACCGTGCCGGCCGGGAGGAAAGGCTCTGCCGTCTTGATGGCTGCATAGAACTCGATGCGCACATCTCCCGTTGTCTGTTTCTCTTTGGGTATGCCGTTCAGAAAGCCGGTGGTTACCGTCTTGCCCGGTGCGGCATGGATATTTTCAATCTTGCCACGGTAGACTTCCTTTCCGTGGTCGCGTATGATGTAGTAGAAGTCGTACTTGTCGAGATTGGTGAAGGAGAAATCATTGCGGATTTTCACGGTGGAAGTCTGCTTGTCGAAATCAAGGAACTTGATGTTCTGGTATACTTTTCCCATCTCTTCTGTCTGCGGCTTGACACTGCGGTCGGGGTATACCACGCCGTTGATGCAGAAATTGCCGTCGGAGGGCGTGCCGTTCTCGCCATAATCGCCGCCATAGGTCCAGTATTTACGGTCGTCGTCTGTCTTGGCGGCAAAGCCCTGGTCTACCCAGTCCCAGATACAGCCGCCCTGGAGGATAGGATATTTCTCGATGATGTCCCAATACTCCTGGAAGTTGCCGAGACTGTTGCCCATGGCATGGGCATATTCGCAAAGAATGAGGGGACGCGTCATCTCCTTATTTCGGGCATACTTCTCCAGATAGGAAGGGGACGCGTACATCGGGCAGTAGATGTCCGTATTCCACTCCAGCAGTGCGCGTTCATACTGGATGGGGCGGCTGTCGAGCGTCTTCAAGGTGTTGTAGGTAACGTAGAAATTCAATCCGTTTCCGGCTTCGTTGCCCAGCGACCAGATGATGACTGACGGATGGTTCTTGTCCCGTTCGTACATATTCATGGTACGGTCGAGGTGGGCATTCATGAAGAGCGGATTGTTTCCCAGCGTGCCGCCTACACGCAGGTCGTAACCCATGCCGTGGCTTTCGATATTGGCTTCGTCGATGACGTAGATACCATATTCGTCACAGAGTTCGTAGAAACGTTCCTGCTGGGGATAGTGACAGGTGCGGACGGTATTGACATTGTATCTCTTCCAAAGCTCGAAATCTTTCTTCATCAGTTCTTCGGAGACATAGTGACCGGTATTCTCGTTGTGTTCGTGATAGTTCACGCCTTTCACGAGGATAGGTTGTCCGTTTACCAACAGTTGCTTGTCCTTGATTTCCACTGTACGGAAACCTACTTTGCAGCTTGTCGCTTCAATCACATCTCCGTTCGGGCGCTTCAAGCTGACGACGAGGGTATAGAGGTTGGGCGTTTCGGCTGTCCATTGCAGGGGTTCCTGGATGGTCTTCTTGGTGAATTCCACTTCCGTTTGGTCACCGCTGACCTGAGTAGAGGACTGGGCTATCTGCTGGTCGTTCTTGTCCAGCAGGCGGTAACCAACGACAAATGGGGCGTTTTGTCCGCTTTCATTGGTAAACTGCACCTTTACCTTGAGGATACCGTTCCGGTAGTTGTCGTCCAGAGGAGCTTCCACCTTGAAGTCTGTGAGATGGATTTGAGGCTGGGCATATAAGTAAATGTCCCGTTCGATACCACTGATGCGCCAGAAGTCCTGGCATTCCAGATAGTTGGCATCGGAAAAGCGGTGTATCTGAATGGCAATGACATTCTTCCCTTTCTTGGCAATGGCGCTGACGTTGAAACGCGCCGGAGTCTTTGCATCTTTACTCATGCCTACAAACTTGCCGTTGAGGTAGTAGAAGGCTGCCCCGCGTACGCCGTCGGCACTCAGGAAAATTTCCTTATCGTCCCAGTCTCCCGGAAGAGTGAACTCGCGGCGGTAGGTGCCGGTGGGATTCCATTCTTGGGGAACGTATGGAGGATTGGGCTTGTCCCAATAAGGAGGATAGCCCGAAGAACAGAATTCATAAGGCTGGTTCACATAGATGGGCGTACCGAATCCCTGCAACTCCCAGTTTCCGGGTACATTGATGTCCGGCCAGCGGCTGGCGTCCACACGGTCCATCATGAAGTCCGTGGGGCGGTCGGCGAAGGTTTCCACATAATGGAATTTCCATTTCCCGTTAAGGGACAAGCGGAATGTTCCGTTCTTGCGGTCATTGATGACGGCATCAGCCTCCGTGACGTAGGAGGTGAACGTGCTGCGGGCAGGCTCCCGGTTGATGCTTGTCAGCTTGGGGTTGGTAATCTCTTCGTAGCGATTGTTCTCCTGAGCAGTCAGGCCAAAGGGAAACGCTGCGAGGCAAGTGAGTAAAAAATACTTTTTATTCATAATTGCTTTTATTTCTTTGTGGTAGGTTCAGAGACCGGGAATACGAGCCCTTCACGCAACCACTTCTCCAGTTCTTCCGTCCATTGACGCTTGTAGGTGAAGTTGTCCCGGAATCCCCAGCCATGTCCGCCGGTGGGGTAGGCATGCAGGCTGGCAGGTACTTTATGGTCGCGCAGGGCAAGGAAGTAACCGATGCCGTTGATGGGCGGCACTGCGTCATCGTCCGAAGAAAGCATGATGAAAGCTTGCGGAGTGCGTGGGGACACTTGCCTTTCGAGGGAGTATTTTTGTTCCAGTTCCTGAGATGGATTTTCTCCGATAAGGTTCTTACGGGAACCTCCATGGGTAACGCCTTTCTGCATGGAAATCACCGGATAGAACAAGATCTGGAAGTCGGGACGGGTCTTGTCACTGCTGTATAGTGTGGCAAGCGAAGCTGCCAGATGGCCGCCGGCAGAAGCGCCCATGATGCCTACACGCTGAGGATTGACACCCCATTCGGCGGCATGTTCGCGTACCATGCGGATGGCTTGTTCGGCATCGGAAAGGGGCACTTCATGGTGCCCGTTGGGCATACGGTATTTCAGTACTGCATAGGTGATGCCTTGTGTGTTGAACCAGGGAGCCATGTCGTGTCCCTCGTGCTTCATGGCCAGCCCCCCGTAGCCGCCTCCCGGACACATGATGATGGCCATGCCGTTGGGGTGGGAGGCAGGGTACACCGTAAGGGTAGGGGTGGTGACATCGGACACCCATTCGTTGTTATGGTTCTGTCCGGAATTGGTCAGTTCGTTGTTATTGGGGGCACCGTTGGGCCATAGGGGCAGCTCAACGGGCTTTTGTGCAGATAACATGGTCGCTGCAAATAGAAAAGATAAAAGTAGAATCTTTTTCATGTTCTTGGTATTTAAAAGTTATTTGGTTTTCATGGAAGCTTTGATGAGGTAGAATATCAGAATGGCATAAGCACCCAGCGCCAGCACTTCGGACCAGGTGTTCTGCAACCATGCATCGTTTACGAGGTTGATTCCTCCGAAACGCATGGCAGCACTTGCCACGCCCATCAATGCACCGCCGGCAATGAAACCGGAGGCAAGCAGGGTACCTTTCTCCCCGCGTTCGGCATTGAGAGCGGCATCCTTGCTGCGGCTGGTCACGTACCAGTTGATGGCACCGCCCACTACCAACGGAACATTCAGTTCCAATGGGATGAACATACCCAATGCAAATGCCAGTGCGGGAATCTTGCAGAAGTTGAGGATGACGGCCAGCACTGCACCGATGCCGTAGAGCAGCCAGGGCGCACCCACACCGTTCATCAACGGTTCGATAACGGCCGCCATGGCATTGGCTTGCGGAGCGGCCAGCTGTCCGCTGGTGAAACCGTATGTCTTGTTTAGGATAATCATTACACCACCTACGGTAGCGGCAGAAACGATGGTTCCGAGGAACTTCCAGGTCTCCTGCTTGGCAGGCGTGCTACCCAGCCAGTAACCGATTTTCAAGTCTGTGATGAAGCCTCCCGCCATGGACAGTGCCGTACATACAACACCGCCCATCACCAGTGCCGCAACCATCCCTTCGGGACCTTTCAGCCCTACGGCTACCATGACTACGGATGCCAGGATTAATGTCATCAGCGTCATTCCGGATACGGGGTTTGTGCCCACAATCGCAATGGCATTGGCTGCCACGGTGGTGAACAGGAAAGCGATACCTGCAACAAGCAGGATAGCTACAATGGTATGTGTCAAGTTGCCCTGCATCACATCGAAGTAGAAGAAGAGAACAACCAGCAGCAGCGTGATGATGGAACCGATGGCGATAATCTTCATAGAGATGTCCCGCTGTGTGCGTTTCACACTGGCTTCCACGTTGGACTTACCTCCCATTTCCTTGGCAGCCAGTCCTACGGCACTCTTGATGATGCCCCAAGACTTGATAATGCCGATGATACCTGCCATGGCAATGCCACCGATACCGATGCTCTTGGCATAGTATTTGAAGATTTCTTCCGGAGCCATAGCGCCTATGGTTGCCGTGATTTCGGGGTTCCATTGGTTCAGTACGGAATCTCCCCAAATCATGGACATACCGGGGATGATAATCCACCATACGGCCAGTGAGCCGGCACAGATGATGGACGCGTATTTCAGTCCCACAATATAACCCAGACCGAGCACGGCAGCACCCGTATTAACCTTGAATACCAGCTTGGCTTTCTCGGCCAGCATTTCGCCGAAGCCGCATACGCGGGTAGTGAAATTCTCGTTCCACCAGCCGAAGGTTGCCACGATGAAGTCGTATAGACCTCCGATAATACCAGCCATGAGTAATGGTTTTGCCTGGCTGCCGCCCTTTTCACCGGAGACGAGCACTTGTGTGGTGGCTGTCGCCTCGGGGAAGGGATACTTGCCGTGCATGTCGCTCACGAAATATTTGCGGAAGGGGATAAGGAAAAGAATACCCAGCACACCTCCCAGCAGGGAACTGATAAAGACTTGTGCAAAGGTGACGGTGATTTCTTTCGGATAGGTCTCTTGGAGAATATAGAGTGCCGGAAGGGTGAAGATGGCACCTGCCACGATGACGCCCGAGCTGGCACCGATAGACTGGATAATGACGTTTTCGCCCAATGCGTTTTTGCGTTTGGCGGCACCCGATACGCCGACGGCAATGATGGCGATGGGGATGGCGGCTTCGAATACTTGTCCCACCTTCAGCCCCAGATAGGCGGCTGCGGCCGAAAAGAGGATGGCCATCAGAATACCCCATGTCACCGACCAGGCATTTACTTCTGAATACTTCTTATCCGGGCTCATCAGAGGGTTGTACACTTCTCCCGGTTTCAATTCACGGAACGCATTTTCCGGTAGTCCGGTAATAGGTTCTTCTTCTTGTTTCATAGGTTTTGTAGTTTTATGTTTTTCTTTAATAGACTTCAAAGATAGTGCAAACCGAATGCAGGATAAAATGAGCAAGCTCATTATTATTCTGCTGAGGTGCAGCCTATCTTCGCATTTTAGGCAAAGAAAGCAAAAAAAAAGGAGATTTAAAAAAATCTCCTTAATTCTGTATGGTAAAATGCTTATTTGGCATCTTTAGCGGTCATGTCCCCTTCGATAAATAATCGCATGATTTCCGTTTTGGCATTGGTGCGCAGGGTAATGGATTTCTTGAAGTGTCCGGGGTATCTTCCGGTTCCATTATAAGTTACTTTCACTGTTCCAGTCTTTCCCGGTGCTATCGGTTCTTGTGAATATTCGGGAACGGTACATCCGCAGGAAGCTACAGCCTGATGGATGACAAGCGGAGCATCGCCTACGTTCGTAAACTTAAAGGTGTAGCTGACCACAGGACTGTTTTCGGAGAATGTGCCGAAGTTGTGGGTGGTCTGTTCGAATTTGATGTCTGCCTTTCCTTGTGCATAGGCATAACCGATGCTCATAACCAGCAGCATCATATAAAAAACGACTTTCTTCATGTTCTTATCTTTTTTATATTTCAACGGCGCAAAGGTAACCCATTTTCATTAAAATAATGCCTATGGCGTGCGAAATTGTATTAAATCGGGCTCAAAAGGTCTCTGTACGAATGATAAGCAGGGAAAAATAGGGGAAGCGGATGGTCGCTATCCGCTTGCTGTCATTGATATACTTCTCTTCCGGAGTGCCTACATTCTCAAAATAGTGATACCGGTATTCGGGATGCAGGCGGATGCAGCGGTGAATCTCATCGGTGCATCTGGACAACTTCATGATGACAACCGCACTGTTTTCGCTTGTCAGTTTCTCTATCTCTTCTGTCGTAGTAATGCCGGGTATCACCGTCAGCCGCTCTTCCTGGCTGGCCACATGGAGCCCGCCCAGTGCGCCGGCGGCAATGAAGGCGGGGATACCGGGGATGTGCTTCACGGGGATGCCGTCTGCCTGCAGTTTGTCATATACATAATGTATGGAAGAGTAGAATCCGGCATCTCCTTCGGCAACGATACAGACCTTCTTTCCTTGTTGCCGGAGGGTGGAGCTCTCCATATAGACCTCGTCGTAGGCGCTCAGGGCTTTTTCGCGCTGTTTGCTCATGGGGAGTGGAAAGCGGTGCACCGTGTTTTCCGGAATGTCGAGTTGCAATAGGATGTCGGCTGCGCGTGAAACTCTGTTTCCATCTTTGGCCAGTGTCTCGGGACAGAATATACAGTCGGCTGTCTGCAGGGCTTTCAAGCCTTTTACGGTAATCAGTTCCGGTTCGCCGGGACCGAGAGATACAAATATGACGGGGAACATTTGCATGAAGACATTAAAGGTTAAAAATTAAAGAACAGCAAAACGGCTACAAAAGTGGGGAAATAATCTGTAGCAAACAAGATATTCGCTATCTTTGTTATTTACTAAAACAATCTGTTTTTTATGGATTATCAACTGAACACCCGTTTGAATGGCAACATAGCCATGACTTCCAGCTACCATGAGCGTGCGTCGCTGCAACGTGACAAGACTCTGTACAAATTCATTTGGGTACAGAGCGGTACGCTGACTCTGGAAATAGACCATATCCCCATGCGCCTGGAAAAGGATGAAATCGTGACCTTGACCCCGTTGCATCACCTGGAGGTAAAAGAGGTGGACGGTGAATACCTGACGTTTGTATTCAACAGCAATTTTTATTGCATCTATGGACATGACAACGAGGTCTCTTGCAATGGATTCCTTTTTTATGGCTCTTCCAAGGTGATGAAACTGGCACTTTCTGCCGGGCAGTCTTCCAACTTGCATGACATAGTCCGCATTTTCCGGCAGGAATCGGTCATCCATGACAACCTGCAGGAGGAGATGCTGCGGATTGTCTTGAAACGTTTCATCATTACCTGCACACGCATTGCGCGCCAGCGTTTTGGGGTGGGGCAGGAGAAGGAAAAGACGTTTGACATCATCCGGCAGTATTACGTATTAGTGGACCGGCATTTCAAGGAGAAGAAGCAAGTGCAGGATTATGCCGATATTCTTTGCCGTTCTCCCAAGACACTTTCCAATCTGTTCTCGACCTGCGGGTTGCCTTCCCCTTTACGGGTGATTCATGACCGCATTGAGGCAGAAGCCATGAGATTGCTGCTGTATACCCACAAAAGCGCTAAGGAAATCAGCTCCATTCTGGGCTTCGAAGACTTGTCCGCGTTCAGCCGTTTTTTCAAGAAAATGACCGGCGAGAGTGTCTCGGACTACCGGAAAAGAGTGAAACGGGAAGAATTGCCAACTGTTGCGGAATAATTGCCATTTCGTACGTGGTGGAAAACAAGGAACTTTGCAAAAACAAAAATCAAGTCATATTACTGAAACCATTTAAAAAGTAGAACAAAGATGAAAACGAAATTGCAAAACTTGTTTATGGCTGCGTTGACGCTGGCCGCTTCCACTCAAAAGTTGGGTGTTAATTTGATTCGTGTAGCCATCCTGGTTATTTTCGTATGGATTGGTGGGTTGAAATTCTGGAATTATGAGGCTGAAGGGATTGTCCCTTTTGTGGCGAACAGCCCGTTCATGAGCTTCTTTTATACAAAGAGTGCCCCGGAGTACAAGGAGTATAAGCTGAAAGAGGGCGAGTTCAATGAGGCGAAACATCAGTGGCACGTGGAGAACAATACGTATGGTTTCTCTCACGGTCTGGGCATTCTGATTATGACCATCGGCATTCTGACATTTCTGGGGATATTCTCTCCGAAAATCGGACTGGCGGGAGCTGCACTGGCCATTGTCATGACAATAGGTACCCTCTCTTTCCTGGTGACAACCCCTGAGGTGTGGGTGCCCGACTTGGGAAGCGGGGAGCACGGCTTTCCGTTGCTGACGGGGGCAGGGCGCTTGGTCATCAAGGATACGGCCATTCTTGCCGGTGCCATTGTCGTACTGTCTGACAGTGCAAAAAGAGTATTGAACCAATTAAGGAAATAGACGTATGAAACAGTATGATGTCATTATCATCGGATTCGGCAAAGGCGGAAAGACATTGGCTGCCGAGTTGGCAAAACGGAAGCTGGACGTTGCCGTAGTGGAGCGTTCGGAAAAGATGTACGGAGGGACATGTATCAATATCGGTTGCATTCCCACAAAAACATTGGTGCATGCGGCAAAGCATGCGGACAAAGACGCTTCTTGGGAGGTCAAGAAGGCATACTATCGTCAGTCCATTGCAAGGAAGGAAGAGGTCGTCTCTTTCCTACGTCAGAAGAACTATCACAATCTGGCCGACAATCCTCATATAACGGTCTATACGGGTATCGGCTCCTTTGCAGGTCCGGATGTGGTGGAAGTTGGGATGGTGGAAGGGACATTACAATTGCAAGCTCCCCGGATATTCATCAATACGGGTGCCGAAACCGTCATTCCACCGATAGAGGGGATACAAGGTAACCAACGGGTATATACCAGCACCTCCATTATGGAACTGACTGAGCTGCCGGCACAGCTCGTCATTGTAGGTGGGGGATACATCGGACTAGAATTTGCTTCCATGTATGCTTCATTCGGTTCGCAAGTCACGGTGCTCGAGGGCTCTTCCGAACTGATATCCCGGGAGGACCGGGACATTGCGGACAGTGTCCGGGAGGTATTGGAACAGAAAGGAATCGTTTTCAGGCTGAATGCACGCGTGCAGTCCGTGAAAGACTCTGACGTCATTTACCGGGATGCGGTCACGGGAGAGGAACATCAGTTACACGCAGATGCCATCCTGCTGGCTACCGGCCGGCGTCCGAATACGGCTGGCTTGAATCTGGCGGCGGCAGGTGTAGAGGTGAATGAGCGCGGTGCCATTGTGGTGGACGACTATTTGCAGACTACCAACCCCAAGATACATGCTATCGGTGATGTAAAGGGCGGTTTGCAGTTTACCTACATTTCTTTGGATGATTACCGCATTCTGCGCGAAGACCTTTTCGGGGCAGGAGAACGCAAGGTGTCCGACCGTGACCCGGTGAGCTATTCGGTATTCATCGACCCGCCGCTTTCACGCATCGGGCTGAGCGAAGCGGAAGCACGCAAGAAAGGATTGAATATAAAGGTCAACAAACTGCCGGTAGCCGCTGTTCCGCGTGCCAGGACTTTGGGCGATACGAACGGATTGTTCAAGGTGGTGGTGGACGCCGATACGGACAAGATAGTGGGATGTACGCTGTTTGGTCCGGAATCGAGCGAGGTCATCAACCTGGTGGCAATGGCCATGAAGACCGGGCAGGAATATACCTTCCTCCGTGATTTTGTCTTTACACATCCCAGCATGAGCGAAGCGCTGAATGACTTGATGGGCTTTTAAAGATTATTTAGGCACAATATCCACCAATTTGCGGGAAGAGCATTTGCGTATTTCCCCAAAAATGACGAATATTGTGCCCGAATTCTATAAACCCCAATAGTCATGACCCGGATATCTGCCATAGGCATTGCACTGCTGTGCATTTTATGCGTAACCTCTTGCGGCTTAAAATCAAGACAGACTACTACCGAATCTTCTTCCGAAACGGGCTATTCTCCGGTTACGACAGACACGGCAGCTACCATTGTACCGTGCTATGCCAAAGGCTATACGGTGAAATATCTTCCGCACCATGTCCGTCTGGTGGATATACACGACCCTCAAAAAGAAAGCAGCAGCACTTTCCACTATGCGCTGGTACCGAAAGGCATAAAGCCTGTCGGTATACCGAGCGACTATACGGTGATTGAAACGCCGGTAGAGCACGTTATGTGTATGACATCCCTGCAACTTTCCAACTTCATCCGTCTGGATGCCTGCGATTATGTGGTGGGCATCACCAGTACGCGCCATCTCTTCAACAAGGAGATGAACGAACGTTTGAAGTCCGGCGAGACCGTGAAGATTGGTATCGAAGGGAACTTTGATAATGAAGTGATAATGAGCATGAATCCGGATGTTATCTTTATCTCTCCTTTCAAGCGGGGCGGATATGATGCCATGCGGGAAATCGGTATTCCACTGGTTCCCCATTTGGGATATAAGGAGATGACCCCGTTGGGGCAGGCTGAATGGATAAAATTCATCGGCATGTTTATAGGCCAGGAAGTGGAGGCGAATGAAAAGTTTGCTGCGATAGAGAAGCGCTATAACGAATTGAAGGAGCTGGCTGCCAACGTGAAGAAGCGTCCGATGGTATTCAGCGGCGAGATACGGGGTGGCAACTGGTATGCAGTGGGAGGAAAGAGCTTTCTTGCCGAACTGTTCCGTGATGCCGGTGCGGATTATTTCTTGAAAGACGATCCCCGTTCGGGAGGTGTCACGCTGGATTTTGAAACCGTATATAGCCAGGCGGAGAGTGCCGACTATTGGCGCATTGTCAACAGCTATGACGGGACATTCACGTATGATGCCTTGAAGTCCCTCGACCCGCGTTATGCCGACTTCCGTGCGTTTCGTGAGAAGGGAGTGGTATACTGCAACATGCGTGAGAAACCCTTCTACGAAAGTATGCCCATGCAGCCCGAAATTGTATTGGAAGACTTGATACATGCTTTCCATCCCGATTTGTTGCCTGACTATAAACCGACTTACTACGAACTGCTGAAATGATAAAAAGACCCGTACTTCCGTTGATGTTGCTGACACTGGCATCTATCTTTCTTTTTTTCCTGCTGAACCTGCTTTTGGGGTCGGTTCACATTCCTCTGCGCTCCGTGTGGAACATATTGTGGGGAAATACGGATGAATCCGTTATTTGGCAGAATATCATCTGGAAGTCCCGCGTGCCCCAAGCGTTGACGGCATTGGTGGCGGGAGCGGGGCTATCGGTGAGTGGTTTGCAGATGCAGACGGTTTTCCGGAATCCGCTGGCAGGACCGTCAGTGTTGGGTATCAGTTCGGGTGCCAGCCTGGGAGTAGCCTGTGTGGTATTGCTATCGGGAGCGATGGGCGGTGTGGCATTGAGCAAGCTCGGATATATGGGAGAAGTGGCGTTGTCCATTGCAGCGATTATCGGAGCACTGTCCGTGATGGCGCTTATCGTATACGTTTCACAGAAAGTAAAGGGAAATGTGACGCTGCTGATTATCGGTGTGATGATCGGTTATGTGGCAAGTGCCATTATCGGCGTATTGAAATATTTCAGTGTGGAGGAAGATATTCGTGCATACGTCATTTGGGGACTGGGTAGTTTTGCCCGTGTGTCGGGGGATCAGATGATACTGTTTGTCTGTATCATGGTGGTCTTGTTGCCACTCTCGTTTCTGCTGATAAAGACGATGAACTTGTTGCTGCTGGGCGATGGATATGCCCGGAATCTGGGGCTGAACATCAAGCGGGCACGCCTGTTGGTGATCTCCTGTTCAGGTGTACTGGTAGCGATTGTGACGGCATATTGCGGTCCGATTATGTTTATCGGTCTGGCTGTTCCCCATCTTTGCCGGGCTATATTCCATACATCCGACCATCGGATACTGATGCCTGCCACTTTGTTGGTAGGGGCTTCGTTGGCGTTGGTGTGTAACCTCATAGCCCGCATGCCGGGATTTGAAGGAGCTTTGCCGGTGAACTCGGTGACAGCTTTGGTAGGTGCTCCGGTGGTGGCATCTGTGCTCTTCAGGAAGCGTAAAGGGGAACTGGAAGAATAATTGAGAATTGAAAATAAAGAGGTCTTGAAACAGGAAACTATACATATTGAGAAACTATCCATTGGCTATCCTGGTAAAGGAGATGTGAAAGTCGTGGCAAGCGATATTTGTGCCGGAATCAATAGTGGGGAGTTGACTTGTCTGCTGGGTGCCAACGGGGTGGGGAAGTCTACATTGTTGCGTACACTTTCTGCATTTCAACCGAAGTTATCCGGTGAAATACGTATACAGGGAAAAGAGATTGGCTCTTATACGGACAAACAGCTTTCAAAAGTGATCAGTGTAGTCCTGACTGAAAAGTGCGACATCCGCAATATGACTTCTGTGGAACTTATCGGTCTGGGACGCAGTCCATATACCGGTTTCTGGGGAACACTCTCCAAAGAAGATAAAGAGGTAGTGGATCATGCTATCAACCTGGTCGGAATATCTCACTTGGCACATCGCATGGTACATACACTGAGTGATGGTGAACGACAAAAAGTGATGATTGCCAAGGCACTGGCTCAGGAAACTCCGGTGATTTTCCTGGATGAGCCCACTGCCTTTCTTGATTTCCCGAGTAAAGTGGAAATGATGCAATTGCTCCATCAGCTGAGCCGGCAGACGGATAAGACTATTTTCCTGTCTACACATGACCTGGAACTTGCCTTGCAGATTGCGGATAAAATCTGGTTGATGGATAAGGTGAACGGGGTGACTATCGGAACTCCCGAAGACCTTTCACTGGATGGAACCCTCAGTGGTTTCTTTGCCCGTAAAGGAATTGTGTTTGATCTGGAGACAGGATTATTCCGGGTGAACAATGAGTATACTTCCCATATCCGTATTGTCGGGCACGGACAAAAATACGCTATGGTGCGGAAAGCTTTGCAAAGAAATGGTATTCTGGCAAACCGAAACGTGGAGTCGGACGTTTATATTGAAACGGGAGATTTGAAAGGGGACGGTACTTTTGTACTACACTCGGTAAACGGCGAAGCGGTGACTGTGCAAACCATTGGTGAACTGCTTGCAGAGATTGTGAAAATTCTATGAGACATTCGACAAAAGATAATTATCTCTATCTGACTACCACCCCGGTGCCCCGTCTGATAGTATCATTGGCTGTACCTACGATTATCAGTATGTTGGTTACGTCATTCTATAATATGGCGGATACGTACTTTGTGGGGAAGATCAATACTCAGTCGACGGCGGCTGTAGGTATTGTGTTCTCGGTCATGTCCATTATTCAGGCGGTGGGCTTTTTCTTCGGACATGGTTCGGGGAACTATATTTCGCGGAAACTCGGTGCGCAGGAGACTGGGAATGCAGAGAAGATGGCGGCTACCGGTTTCTTCTGGGCATTGTTTATGGGTATATTTCTGGCAGTAGTGGGACTTATCTTCCTTACCCCGTTGTCGTTAGCATTGGGTTCTACACCTACTATCCTGCCTTATACGGAGAAATACCTAGGCATCATATTGCTGGGTGCCCCTTTCATGACTGCTTCGTTAGTACTGAACAATCAGATTCGTTTCCAAGGAAATGCAGCGTATGCGATGGTAGGAATCGTATCGGGTGCGGTGATTAATGTGATACTGGACCCTATCTTGATTTTTGTTTTTGATATGGGGATATCGGGTGCTGCGCTGGCTACAGTCATCAGTCAGATATGTAGCTTCTCCCTGTTGTTGTATATGGGTAGAAAGGGAGGCAATATCCGTATCCGTTTCAAGAACTTCACGCCCTCACTGGCTTTCATAAAGGAAATTATCGGTGGTGGTACTCCTTCGCTTGCCCGTCAGGGGCTGGCGAGTGTAGCTACTATTTTGCTGAATGTGGCTGCCGGGGCTTATGGAGATGCGGCTATTGCGGGCATGTCTATTGTTACCCGTATCGCAATGTTCATTAATGCATTTCTGATAGGTTTTGGGCAAGGTTTTCAGCCGGTATGCGGTTTCAATTATGGTGCAGGATTGTATGCGCGTGTTCGTCAGGGATTCTGGTTTTGTGTAAAGGTGGGATTCATTTTCTTACTGGTGTGTGCGCTGGCAGGCATGGGATTTGCAGAAGAGATTGTTTCTCTGTTCCGTAAGGGAGACCCGGATGTAATTGCAGTAGGTGCTGCTGCCTTGCGTTGGCAGTTCATTACTTTTCCGTTGGGTTCATGGATTGTGATGAGTAATATGATGTTGCAGACGATTCGTAAACCGGTAAAGGCTACCATTATTTCTTCTGCCCGCCAAGGATTGTTCTTTATTCCGCTGATTTTTATCCTGTCTCATTATCTGGGTTTGCAGGGTGTGGAAATGTGTCAGGCTGTTGCTGACCTTCTTACGTTCATTCTTGCCATACCGTTGACATGCAGTGTACTGAATGAAATGAAACGAAAGCAGGCGGAGCAGTTGTAAATCAGAAACGGTATCCTACGGTGAAGAACGAAGCGAGATTCTTGGGAGAGAATTTCTCAATGCCGGATGATTGCAATAGATTATCCAGCTGGTCGTTTACCTTGATCATTCCTAATTGAAGTTCTGCTCCGAATATGAATTTGTGATATTCGATGTTGAGGCCGAACATAAGGCCGGCGTCAAAGCGTTTGTTTCCCATTTTGTCATCTATCCGGTTACCGAAAGTATCTATACGGAATCTGTAGCTTCTGTTAGGATTGTATTCACTACTGTAATCATATTCCTCCATCTCGCCGGATGTCTTTCCGCCTACGCCATAGGCAATATACGGGCCGGCACTCAAGGAAGCACTGTAATTCTTTCCAAGGTTGAGGCGGGCGGCCATCATGATGGGGAGCTGGATATACAACTCGTTCATATTCACTTTGCCTACGTATTCCACTTCTTCACGGGCACCTATTGATACGAAGTTCAGTGATGGTTGAAACACCCATGTGCGGTTGAGCTCATAGTTCATGCCGACACCTACTTTGTAGGCGATACGTGTATCACTTTCTACATTTTCTCCATAGAAGTTGGAGGTACCGACTCCGGCTTTTACCTGAAAGGAGATAGGGGATTGGGCACTTGCTCCCAATGCTATGATTGCAAAGAAAATAGTGAGAATAGTCTGTTTCATTACTTGAACCTTGTAAGGGGTTGATGTTTATTTGCTCGCAAAGATATAAATTATATGATTACATACAATTCCTGTTGGGGGAATATTATAAGCTACGAGCTACAAGCTACGGGTTACGAGTGGTTGTGCTATATTTCGTGGGGCTCACGACGGGTATCCCATACATCTACGATATAAATTATGCCCGCAGTTTCATCTATGCGATATATTACCTTACAATATTTATGAATGAGTAATCCTCGGTAAACATACTCCCGATTTACTAATAAAGGCTCTATTGGAGCCATATAAGAATTGGAAGAAAGACGTTTTTTGTTTCTCTGATAGGTTTCAATCAACCTGTGTGCAATCTCAATGCTCCATTGCTGTTTACAAAAAGCGGCAATCTTGCGTAGCCCCTGAGTAGTTTCAGGATAAGTCTTTATTTTCATAGTGTGCGCATGAAATCTGCTAATTGGGCGTCTTCTGTTTTAGAATCAATTACATTTCCTTCGATGATCGCTTTTTCTGCTTTATCAATTCACTCATGTAATTCATCCATTGTATACGGAATCATGTCTTCATGTGCTACATCTTTTGTTGATGTAGAATTACGCAAACGACGTATATAACGACTTATACGGCGCATCGCCGCTTCATCATCCATCAATGCGTTGATATATTGTAAAATACTACGTTTTAATTCAAAAGTTGTCATACATCCTCCTTTTTGAATGGGTATGCCACAAAGGTAGTGTTTTGGAAAGAACACACAAAATGTTATTCTATAAAGTTTTGCCCAAAGGGGATGAGCTACACAGCTAATTAATAGAATTTCCTGATCAGCCAATCTACCAGACTAAACGGCAGCATAGGTTTGATGCGGGCAAAGAATACTTGCTCCCACGGACCGACCTTTGTGCGGAAAGTAGGGCGGCGGCTATTTACCAGTTTGCAGATTGCTTTGCCTAACTTTTCCGGTCGGCAACCATTGTTTTCAGACAACTCTACATTTTGCATGGCTTTTGCAAAACTCTCTTCGTATTGTGGATGGGAGAGAGTGGTCTGGCTCACTTGCCGCTGCGCTGTGAAACCAGTTTGGAAATCTCCCGGTTCGACTACGCAAACTTGTATACCCAGTGGTTTTACTTCCTGGTAAAGTGCTTCACTATATCCTTCAATCGCAAACTTTGATGCACTGTAGAAAGCCTGAAAGGGAACGGCAAGGACGCCTGCAATGGAACTGATATTTATGATTCGTCCGTGTCCGGCTTCGCGCATGAAAGGCAGTACTGCTGCACACATACGGACGGCACCCGTAAAATTCGTATTCATCTGGCGCTGTATCTCTTCCTCGGTAGTGAGTTCGATAGCTCCGCTGATACCCATCCCGGCATTGTTGACAAGTACATCAATGCTACCTTGCTCTTTCAGAATTGTCGATATGGCATTGGATACTGATGCAGGATCAGTAATATCCAATTGCAACATTGTGAAGCCGGGATTATCGGATACTGCTTTCCGACTGGAGCCATAAACGATATGCCCTTGTGCAGCCAACTGCGTAGCAATGACTCTTCCAAAACCGGAAGAAGCACCGGTGACGAGGATTATTTGAGGGTGTTTCATATTTGAGGTTTTTAATTTAAGTTTCGCATATAACCTGAAGGGCTTTTATTATATAGCGTAGGACTTTCAGTCTGATAGACTACATGTAAAACTTGTTTTTTTATTCTATGTAATTATTTTCCCTTCTTCGCTGATGAGCAGAATCGTTAGCTCTCCTTCAGGTAGCAACGGGTCACAATATTGATGACACAGTTCGAGTAAACGGGAACAAAAAGCTTGCAAATCTTCAGCAGAGAGCAATGTCCATAACTCACGGGCTAATGTTATCTTTTCGATAACAGCAAGTGTTTCCCCGCCGCATCCGGTAGAAAGTGCTACTTCACGTAGGAAATCCTTATTCATCGTCACCTGTTTGCTGTGCGTATCCAGATTGCCTTCTGCCAACTTCACGGCTTTTCCTATCATGATACCCAAAGTCACCGCTTTGATTTCCAAATCTGCGGCAATCTTTATCGTATCTCCAATGAAGTTTCCGTAATGAATAAATGCCTGTACAGGCAGTTCGGGATAATACCCTCGGACATACTTTTCACTCTTTGCACCGGAATTAAGGACGATGCGCGGGCTTCCTGTTGCTCGACCTACTTCCATAGATTTGCGGATGGAATCTATAAATGCTTCGGAAGAAAAAGGTTTCACGATACCCGAAGTTCCGATGATAGAAATACCACCCTCTATACCCAGACGGGGATTAAAAGTCCGCCGGGCTATCTCTTCGCCACCCGGCACGGAAATAGTGACGGCAAAAGGATTGGGTTGTTTGGAAATGCCAAGTCGTTGAAGGCATGCCTTTACATTGTTTTCAATCATTTTGCGGGGAGTAACGTTGATGGCAGGTCCTCCCACTTCCAGTCCTAAACCCGATAGGGTAACAATGCCTACACCTTCGCCTCCACAGACAATAACGGTATAATCATCAGCACCAAGTTCTGCGGGTGTTGGATCGTCAAAACGGAAAGGCACGGCAACATTGGCCTTGATTTGCATGCCATTGGTTACATCGGGGTCATCACCTGCATCTTTGATGACAGTGGCATCTGCCTCCAGCATCCAGTCATCGTTTACACAGCTGGGATGCGGGTAGAGTTCTTGCTCTTCGACGGGAACATAAATGCTTTCTCCGTTAGGGAGAATAACAGGGAATTCTTCGGGTCGGGGCTGGCGTTGAATATTGAAAATATCCCAGGTTGCAGCTACAGCGGCCGCGGCTGCACAGGTACCCGTAGTCAGACCACTACGCAAAGGGTAAAAATCGGGCAGATGCTTTTCAATCATCCGGCGTAGGCCATGTTCACCGTTCACTATCATAAAACTTCCGGGCATTGGCGGACGACGGATTGCAAAAATGCGGATACCTTCCTGAAGGGCAGCTTCCACTTTTTCATTGAATCCTCCGGAAAGTCCGCTTTCCTTTATCAATATGGCTTCGGGGTGAAGTCGCTGTAACAGGATGCGTTCGTCTTCGCCTGCATGGTAGTAATGCAGATATTTTTTGGGAAAACCTTCACGTTCGGCCAGGCGGCGGGAGCTCTCACGGTTAAGGATACGAAAGTAGCAACAGGCACTTTCCTGCCAGAGGGGCTTTAGCTTGGCAATGCTTTGTACTCCTGTCAGTGCCAGGAGGGTGAAGATATCTTCTTTCCTGATTTGCCGGATGGCATCTTCAAAATCATCGCACCAGGTGATGTGCTCTTCATCGCGTGGCGGATAAATACGTTCGAATCGGATGACAAGCAGGTTCAGGGTATGGGCTACTTTCTCTACGGTCTGGTGTAGTTGTATGGCAAAGGGGTGGGCGGCATCTACCAGTAATTGAATGTTATGTTCCCGGCAACAGCGCTCCAAGTCCAGTTTATCCATGGCACCATGCAGGCGGATACCGTGGTGCATAGTTACTTCCTGCTCGTCTCCTTTGGTAGAGTAGTAGAATGGTTTTCCGGCTTCTTCAAGGGTACGGGCAGCGATGCGTCCTTCGGTGGTTCCACCTAATATTAATATCATTACTTTTAGGTTTTAGTTGAACAAAAAGTGATAGGGTGATAAAGTGATAACACTCCGTGATATATAATACAGATACTTTATCACCCTATCACCTTATCACTCCCTTCTTATTTACGGAAGAGATGTTTGAACTCATGGGCGTAGAGCCGGGAAAGGCCTTCGCGGTTGTCGATGGCTTCACCTACGACAATCATGGTGGTGAGCGTTAGGTTGTTCTCTTTTACAATCTTTGCAAGGTTCTTCAACTCTCCACGATAGATGCGCTCGTCTTTCCAGGTAAGGTGGTAGCAAACGGCAACAGGGGTGGTTTCGGGATATTCCTGTAAGAGCTCTTCCTGCACCTGTTCGGCAATGCCGGCGCTGAGGAAGATACACATGGTGCTTTGCGAGCGTGCCAGCAGGTGGAGTTGTTCGCGTTCCGGCATGGGGGTGCGTCCTTCGCCGCGGGTAAGGATGATACTCTGCACTTTCTCAGGAATGGTAAACTGAGACTTCAGCGCAGCGGCAGCAGCCTGGAAGGAAGAAATGCCCGGTGTGATGTGATAACTCATGTGATGCTGGTCGAAATAGTTCATCTGTTCCTGAATGGCACCGTAGATGCAGGGATCGCCCGTATGCAGGCGGACGATGAATTTGTCTTCATCATAGAATTTCTTCATCAGTGCAAATTGTTCTTCCAAGTCCATAGAGGCTGAGTTGCGGACGGTAGCACCCGGTTTGGCACAGAATGTCAGTTCGCGGGGGACGAGACTGCCGGCGTAGAGGATAAGATCTGCCTTCTCTAGCATTTGCCTTCCACGCACGGAGATAAGGTCGGGATTACCCGGACCGGCGCCGACGATTTCGATGTGCCCTTGACGCAGGTATCCGTTCTCGATGGCAATGGCGAAGGTGGATTTTTTGCTGATGCCTTTGAATTTCTCGGCATATAGCACACCGTGATGCGATGAGAGTATGGCTGCTGCTTCGCATACACTGGGCGTGCCCATGTACTTTTGTACGGTGGTGCTGGGATTGGGAACTTCTACCTGGCTCAGTTCTTCGGCCGTATAGAAGCGGACGTCGACCAGTTTCTGTAATTTTTTTATCACTTCTACGTTGCGTTTCACATCGATGGTGGCTACTTCTTTGATGGCTTGCCCGCAGATGTTTTTACCGGGTGCGCCTACAACGAGATTGACGAATAGTTCTTCGAATTCGGGGGGATCGAGTGCGAGTCCGAGGCCGACATGCAATATTTTAGGAATATACTGTATGTGGGCTATTGCGGGGTCGAAGAACATAAAGGGACTGACGATAATCAGCAGTTTGTACTGGCTGAGATCCATGTCGCTGCGATGGTAATAGACGTCGACGTGTTGGGGTCGGGTACGTTCCAGGTAGTCAGTACCTTCATCGCGGATTTCAAGTAACAGGGCGGTACGGTATTTGTTGACGAAGAGGTTAATGATGACGTTGAATTCCTTGGTTCTCTCGTTGTAATTGGTACCGTCCCTCATTTGAAGTATGATACTGTTATCATCCTCAATTTCATCCTCATCTTCATCGTACTCTTCATCCTCATCGTACTCTTCATCCTCATCGTACTCTTCATCCTCATCCTCGTCGTACTCTTCATCCTCATCCTCGCCGTACTCTTCATTCTCATCTTCGCCGTACTCTTCTTCTTCATTGTAATCTTCCCCCTCATCGCTTTCTTCTTCGTCGTCGAGGAGTTCTATATTTTTATAGTATGCGTGCGACATACCTACCAAAACCTCCCAACCGAACTCTTGTCCGAGGGTGTCAAGAGCCCATAATCCGCTATTGTCGCTCAAGGTACTGATGACGGGATTCGCCCCTAAAATGTGGGCGACATCTTGGGTGATTTTATTGGCTTGCCCGATGTGACCGGACAATACGGATATGGCATTGCGCCCCATACTGTCCACGCAGATCACGGCTGGGTCGGTGTGCTTATCTTTTACATGGGGGGCAATGGTGCGGACACAAATGCCCATGGCACAAATGAAGATGAATGCATCATATTCGTCGAAATTCTCTTCTATGAAATCGGAAAGGGATGAGATATAAGTGCAACCGGGAAAATGTTCGAGTGTGAATATTTCGGAGTCGTTCATTTCTTGGTGCAGTGTCTCGGCCAGGCTGAGGCTGTTGCCTGTTACTAAAAGGATAGCTGTTTTCATATCGTTGCTTTCATTATTTCTATAGGGTTAAAATTGTTGATGATGATACGCAGAGAGGAATGTAAGGTCATTCCTGCAGCATGAACTCCTTGACGAAATAGCTCCTTACTACTTTCGGACACGGAGTTGAAGACGATGCAACCGTTGGGCTGCAATACTTCTTTCAGGCGTACCAGTATATTTTCTAATTTTCCACCGTGTCCGCCGATAAAGACAGCGTCGGGGCGGGGGAGAGCTTCCAAGTCAGTTTGCAGGAAATCTCCGATTAAGGCTGTGATTCCCGGAGCACCGAAACGTCGGGAGTTGATGCGCATCAGTTCTTCTCCTTCGGGACGTATCTCGAACGAAACAATCGTAAGATGCGGGAATTGCAGGCGGGCTTCGATGGAGACAGAGCCTGTGCAGAAACCTATGTCCCAAAAAACACGGCGGCGATTCAGTTCCAATACCTGCAAGGTAAGGAGGCGGATCGGAGCTTTGGTAATCATGCGGGCACGTCCGTCCAAATGGGCAAATTGTTCGTCGGGAAGACCGAAGGGGCGGGTGAGGTGATTCCTGAACTCTGATAGATCAGTACAGGGTGTCTGCATAGATTTGTATGAGGTGTCTGCATAGAGCAGCAGGTTGTTGGGGTGCTCGAAGACCTCTTCTGAGGCTTCTTCAAGGCCCAGTTGCCGGATGCGTTCGCGTTCGGGATTACCGAGGTGCTCACCGATGTACATCGTGTAATCGGTGTATCCGTATTCCAACATCCGCGCGGCGATAGTAGCAGGGGTATGCTCCCGATCTGTCAGTACGCCTATTTTGTGGGCACGTTCTATGAGTGCTTTGTCCAGTTCCTGCCACGGACGTCCTGTCAGAGAGACGGTACGCATATCGTCGTAGGGCATCACCAGCCTGTGTGCTAATGTTTGCAGGGAATTGAAAGCCGGGTAGAGGCGTATCTTTGCATCGGGCAGTTTTCGTTTTACCGTATTGGCGAAGCCGAAAAACAGGGGATCTCCGGATGCAAATACGACAATCGATGCATCGGAAGCCTTCTTCTCAAAGTCTGCAAAAATGTTTTCGTATTGGGCAAAGACGTTATCCAGTGGAACTGTTATGGAAATCCACTCCGCACCTTCCGGAAGTAACTTCTCTACAATTTCCCGATGCCGCAAGCCACCGGAGAAAACTTTTCCTTCCCGGATATGTCGCAGCACTTCGGGCGGGAAGAAAGGTTCCCGGTTGTCGTCCATACCTATGATGATAAAGTTTCGTATCATAGCGTATTTATTTACACATCCCGTCCCGGCCTTAACTGTTCCGCATCATTGTAGCACAAGATTGCATTCACCAGCGTTGCAGCCAAATTACTTCCTCCTTTTCGTCCCTCCACTATCAATTTGGGTATTTCCATGAACGGCTTTACCATGTGTTTGGATTCCTGTACATGTACAAAACCCACAGGCGCGGCAATAATACCGCTTGGTACAGCCTTTCCTTTACGTACCAGATCACAAAGTTCCATCAAAGCCGTTGGCGCATTACCGAATACGAACAAGGCATCCGGATGTTCCTCCACCGCCAGACGTATACCGGCTTGTGTACGGGTGATCCCTTTTTCCGCTGCCATTGCTGCTACCCGTTCATCGGAAAGATAACATTTCACTTCTACCCCCAGCCGTTGTAAAGCTCCTTTGCGGATACCACTGGCAGCCATCGTCACATCCGTAACAATCGTTTTCAACCGGCCGTCCGCTATTCTCTGATAAAGCTTTTCCACAGCACCTTTGTCCGTATATAGCAGCTTTTCCATTTCAAAATCAGCCGTGGTGTGGATGGCGTGCAGCAAAGCCCATTTATGATCCAGAGGAATATTCTTATTCTTTAGTTCCGACTCAATGGTCCGGAAGCTTTGTATCATGATGTTTTGACCTATCCCCTTAGTCGGTTGTTCATCCTTATCCGGACGGTTATAGTATCCCCGGGGAGTAATGAACTTGTCGTTCCACGCATAAGACTGCGAGTTACCGATCAGGATGACCGTAAACATATCCACTTCTTCGGGATTGAAATCAGCGAGTGTCGTCAGATGCACTTCCTGTTCCTCCCGTCCGGCTTGGCGTACATAACCTACCGGAGTCTCCGGGGCGCGTCCTTCTGCGAGAAACAGCTCTTTCAGTCGATAGAGTTGCCAATACCGCCCTTCGCTTTTCGGATTGTATACAGCCGTTACGAAATCAGCCATGGCTGCCGCACGGATGCGACGCTCAATCCGTTCCCACGGTGTCATCAGATCGGAAAGAGAAATCACACAGAAATCATGTCCCACAGGAGCACCCAGCAGTGAAGCCGCTTTCTGAAAAGCACTGATACCCGGAAAGGCAATCACTTCGACGTTGCTGTTCCGTTCCCGCTTCATCTCGTAAATCAGCGGAGTCATTCCATAAATCCCCGCGTCACCGGAACTGATGACACAAACCGTTTTTCCCTGTTCCGCCAATTCAAATGCCTGTTCCGCACGAGTGCGTTCCCGCTTCATGCCCGTATCTATACATTCTGTTTCAGGGTGGAGATAAGGCTGGATAAAACGGAAATAATATTTATATCCCACTACTACATCCGCTTCGCGAACCGCATTCAGAACTGCGGGCGTGATGTCTTGTTCGCTGCCCGGACCGATGCCGGCAACTATTATCTTTGGCTGTTTCATATCGCTTTTATTTCTACGGCGCAAAGATACGCTCTATTCTTTAAACTTCGGGCATAAAAGGCTGTAAAAAGGGCTACACCCTTTACCCGGAATGGTGTAGCCATCCGAGGCAAAGGGTGTAGCCCTGAGAAGGAAAGGGTGTAGCTATTTCAGCAACGCCTCAATGTGTTCCATATATAACTTCCGGATAGCGGGTTGTTCGCCCAGTCCCTGCATGCGGACATTGGCCTGATAACCTGCCTTTTCCATTTCCGGCTTCCATACTCCGACGATGTCTTCTTTCGTATGATTACCGCATACCAGCAACAACGGTATCAGTGTTACTTGTTTCGGGCGTGTCTCTTTCAACTGTGCCAGTGTAGCGTCCAGTGTAGGATAACCCTCCTCATAAATAGATATTGTGGGATTATTTTTTGAAACGTAATAAAAGGCTTACATAGAATGTGCGTCCCGGTGTAAGAGAGGCCAGATGGGATGCATCCGGACGGCGGTCGCTGTAATCGAAAATATTGCTGATTCCTACGCCCGGTTCTATGGTAAAGTATTTTAAGCCGTCAAAAGTATGTCTTGTGCTGATATTCCATAAACCAAATCCGGGAGCGGATTCGTCAATCCATTCATCACTTTTTAAAGTCTCATGGATGCGTTTGCTTTGTACACGACCATTCAGGTTGATATTTAGCCGATAGCTCTTCCAAGCATGCGCATAGTTTGCGTTTACATTACCCGAGTGGCGAACACTGCGCTCTATTTTGTGCCAGCCGGTTTCACTGTCTTTAGTTCTGGCGTCGGCAAAGGTATAATTACCGCCTAAAGAGAAACCATAACCCAGATTTGCATTCAGATTCACTTCAAATCCTTTGATTAACGCTTTATCGTTGTTGACGTAGTTTTGGATATTACCCAGCTTGGCATTGCCACCATATAATTCGTTTGCGATTTCCTGGAAAGCTGCTTGTTCAGCCTCTGAAAATTCGGATAGTTTAACGGTACGCGCTACAATCATATCGCGTAACTCGTTGATATATCCGGTTACTCCCACTGTTAACCATTTCTTATTGAACTCTAAATTGATTGAGCCATAGTTGCTTTTCTCTGCATCCAGATTCTTGTTTCCGGCACTTAATGTTCCTGCTCTGGTTCCTCTTTGAGAATAAGAGTATTTGTATAGCTCATCAAGTCCTGGGGCACGGAATCCTGCCGAATATTGTCCGCGAATGGTAAAATCGCCCAAACGATACATTACGGCAAGTTTGGGTGTAACGTTACTCTTGGCTGTTTCGTGATATACATAGCGCAATCCTGCCTGTATCTGTAAGTTCTTAAACAAAGTGATTTCTTCTTGTGCATAGGTAGCCCAAGTGTATGCGCGTTCATCAACGTTGAATGAAGGTCGATCCAGAGTTTCCTGTATATATTCCACTCCGAATATGGTACGGGTATTTTCCGTAAAGCGGAATAATGACTTCAGGTTTCCGCTATAATAGTGCTGCCGTTTCTGACGCACTTCGTCTCCAACTTTGTTATCTCCATCCTCATTGGTGTACAGATAATTGGTATCGTAATTATCATTCTTAATATCAAACTGGATATAAGAACGTTTGTTGAAATTATATTTAGCTCCTGCTCCTAAACTGTATGCATCGTATGTCAGATTGTATTTCAGGTATTCGGGCTGACGTTTAACGGTACGGTCATAATAACTACCTTCAACATACATTGACAGTTTGTCATTCGGTGTAAATTGAAACATCTGGGTATAATTGTCCGTATAGAAAGCGTTAGCATCATGTTTGTCTCTCGCTTCACCATCTGCATCTACACGTGTGAGAGTCCAACCATCGGCCTGACGACGTTGATAAGAAGTATAAGAAGCAAACTTCTCTGTTTTGATGTCTGCGTTGGCAGTCTGGGTGAATTGTCCACGCTCTTCTACCTTTGTATTGCTGGTAACTGTTATGTCATTTATCGGTTGATTTGTAATGATATTGATTACACCACCAATAGCATCACTACCATAAAGAGCGGAACCGGCACCCTTCAGGACTTCAATACGTTTTACGTTACTCATGTCAATGCGGTTCAGGTCGATGTTGTTACTGCTGTCTCCTGTTAGCTTTTTGCCATTAATAAGTATAAGCACATACTTGTTCGACAGTCCGTTCAGCATAAGGTAGTCTCCCATTGAGTTGGTAGAGAAAGACAGCGACGGAACCAAAGCAGTCATCGCCTCACGGAAATCTGTAATTCCAGCCTTTTTAATGTCGTTCGCTGTTACTACTTCCACTGGTGTTGGGGTGTCTTTCAGTCTGTGATGCGTACCTGTACCTGTTACTACAACGGGATTAAGTTCTACACTCAGGTCTTGACTCTGTTTTGTCTCTTGTGCAGATGCACTCATTGCTACACATCCTCCCATGAGGATGAACAGCCAATTCTGTTTCTTCATTGATTGATAAATAAGAATTAATACTTGCCTTCTTGACCCCGAGACGGCGTTAATTATGTGATTACCCAGGCAGGTTTCCTGACTCAGCCTTTACGGAAAGTAACCTTCCCATCCTTGGTTTCCCATTTGTTGGACAGTGGTTTCTGGAAGTTCTTCAATGAATACTTCCCGTTTTTTGTTTCGCGTTATCTGAAACAAAATTAAGGCTTTACAGTAGCGGGCACTGTTCCGGTTTCTCACCGGATTCCCTTTTATGTGGAGTGTTGAACACACTTCACATCACCTAAGCGGGTACAAAGATAAACATATCTTTAGATAAGGAAAAGTATTTTAGGCTTTTATGTTTAGGAAAGCAGAAGTATGTATAAAAACATCGAAAGGATGAATCATAAATAAAAACTCTATATTTGTAGTATGTAATTAATACGGTACTTTATGACGACAGGAGAACGTAAACAACTTTTGTTTCAACGCCTAATGGCGGTAAACGATGAACGGCTATTAGAAGACATTGAGGCATTATTAAATAATCGTTGTCCGGATGATGTTCTATACTTTTCTTTTGAACTGCGTGATAAGATTGATAATGCTTTGGAACAGATGCAGTGTAAAGAGGTTGTGTCTACTGAAGAAGTGGAAAATAGATTAAGTCGATGGAGCGGAAAGTAAGAGTACTGTAACTCTCATAAAAAAACACTTGCGGCTGCGAGAGCCTGCGCTTGTAAAAGTGTGAACATTCATTTGTACAAGCGCAGGCTCTTGCAGCCGCAAGTGTTCAATTACAATAATTAGAACGACCGTCCTTTAAATATATTCGACTCGGACAATGGAACGAGTTTACCGTCCAGTGTTAATCTATTCGAGTTGAAATTAGGATTTACTGTGGCAGATACATTGTTGCGGCCACGAGTGAGCCTGATAGAGACTTGTGCTGAGATTCCTACACCTGTCACACTAAAATTGCAAGTTACATTCCCCTTTTTGTCGGTGGTGGTTTTTACTTCACCTACAGTGCCATCCACTGTAACACCTCCAATTCCGTTAGGACCTGCAAAGGCGCCATTGAAAGCAATCTGTACGGATGCCCGGTCACCATTTAAAAGGATAAAATTGGTATTGGATGTAACAAAAGCACTACGGCCTCTTTTGAATGTTACACGATCCGCTTCCAATACAAACTTTCTCTCCTTTATGGCTTGTACTGCATCAGTGTATGCTCGTTCTTCTTCTATTTTCTCCCGAGCTTTTTCTGCATCACGTTGTGCTTTACGTTCAGCACGACGACTTTCACTTTTACTTTCCTGTGCATAGATTGTTGTAGATGCACCTATGAAAACCAACATCAATAATACGATAATCTTTTTCATAACTTCTTCTTTCTTTTGTTAGAATAAACAATCAAAAAATGAAAAGGATGCATGTGATCTATATTAATATTATATGAATTAATATTTATTATAAGTAATACACTGTTATGTTATTTCTTTCTTGAATACATTTCTGTTGCATAGACCATCTGCCTGTATGGAGCAGATGGTCTATCAACTTGTCTTTAGATTAATTAAGAAAAGCATTATTCTATTATTAAGTTTCGCCCTTTAGGGTACTTCACTTTATAACGTAAAGCTAAATCACGTTGTTCGCCGGGTTGTAAGGTTATTTGCCAGGTGATGATACCTTTCGCTTCATCCAGACTGCCGCCGCTGATTTCTTCTGCTGTTACGGTAATGTTATTGTTGCGTGATACGGGTAGTTGGTCGTAAAGCGTAAGGGTGACAGGCTCTGGACGCGTATTGCGGACAGAAAGTTTCCATGCAATGGATTGCGTCTGATAGGAACCCATAAACTTGCGTGAGGTATATTCGTTCTCTTTCGTACGCTGTATCATGATACGTTTATCACGACCTAAAGAGAAGGATAGTGTGTCGTTCTGTTGGGTGACATTCATAATGGACTTGCCAATGAAAGTATTCTCAAAATAAACATTTGCTTCGCCTTCAAGTAAGTTCAGCTTTTCCCAATCGGTTACCTGGGCAATCAGGAAAGCATCTTTATCTATCTTCGGAGTACTTTGGTAAGTATAAGAAGCGGGTAATTCGTAATGACCGATTTCAGCAACTACAGGCTTGTTATCAGAAGGAATGGTGTAGGGCACTTTTATTTCAAATTCGTAGCCCATCTGTCCCTGGCTTTGTTCAACGTCAAGGGCCATGCTGGCTTCTTCTTCGTATTGAATATCTTTTTTATGGTTTACCTTAAGACCGGAGACAGCACCTGCCATAAGAGGTTTCCTTTCAGCGCCGTAACCTACTACCACTACTTCATCCAAAGCCTGTGTATCTTCCTGAAGGGTAACATTCATAATATTCCCTTGTATATCTCTGGTCTGAGTCTGATAGCCAATATATGAAAATTGAAGTTTGTTTTGTCCATTGGGAATAGTTATAGAATACTTACCGCTTATGTCGGTTATGGCTCCTATCGTAGTCCCCGGAATGGTAACGGTAGCACCTATTACGGGCGTACGTTCATTATCAAGAACGATTCCTGAAACAGTGTTTCCATTGAGATTCAAATTGTAGCGTGGTGCTGCAAGTCCGTAATCCAACCAGTAAGTAGACAGAGTGGGGGCTACGCTTCCGGTGGAAGGATTAGAGGAGGAAAGGGATAATTCTACGTTCTTCCACTCTTCCTTGGTATTCTGAAAGATATTGGCTTTGTAGATGATGGAGATAGGCTCGGCCAAGCTACCGGAACGAACATCATAGGAAGGGAACCAACCGGCATTTTTTACATAATAGTTCAGGGTGAATGTAGCTTTGCAAGCTGTTGGCGCATTTACATTGACCATAATTTCACTCATAGGGGTTAGAGATTTACCACTTAGTTGTGCCAGTTCAGAGCTCAGTTGCCCCTGTTTGATGGCAAGTTCGGCTATCTGTTCATTGATAGCCAGTTCTTTTGTTTTCAGAGTTTTCAATTGTCCGGAGTAATATTGATTCACTTCTTTGATAGTGGCCAGAGAAGTAGCGGTATTCTTATTGCTGACGGAGCAATTTGTTTTCAGCATTTCATATTCGGCATTGATAAGTCCAAGCTCGGCATTTTGTTCTTTCTGCTGTTTCTCTATTTTTTTAAGCTCCTTTTGCAGGCTTTGTTGTTTTTCGCTGACGGCAAGGCTGTCTATATAGTTGTATTGCCGGTTGACTGCCGTAACGGTGAGTTTTCCCTTTGCGCTGACCTGCATACTTTGTGCATCCATATAGGGAGATAATCCGGTAAAGATGAGCGTTGAATTTCCTGCCGGAATATCTACTTGTTTGGTACGCGTCACTTGGGCGCCGTCAATGAACAGCATTACCTTTTCGGCAGTAGTTTTCACCTTGTTTTGTCCCATAAGGGTGGTGGCTGCACAAAGGCAGAAACATGCCCATAGTCCTAATCTCAGTCGTTTCATAGTCAGTCTTTTTAATGTTATGTCACAAATATATGGATATTTCATTAACAATTGCTTTTATATATTGTCTTTTTTGCTTGCATCTTTACTGAAAAGATTGTTCTTTTGTACAATGTGTTTGTTTACTTAATCTATCTGGGCTTTATGAAAATCAATCAATGGATATTTTACTCTTTGTTTCTGGGACTCATCAGTTGCCAATCGCAAGAACAGACTTTTATTGTGCATTGCACCGGACTGGACGCTTACGAAGGAGATACGGTCTACCTGTGGCGATATGGTGCTGACCGTATGACGGGTGACCGTGATTATGGGAAAGCTCCCCTGGACTTCGCTATTATCAGAAACGGGGAAGTTTCATTTTCCGGAAAAGAAGATACGTTGCATATCTATGGAATGGAGCATTCCGGCAGTATGAATTTCTTTTATCCCGAGGGAGGGAAACTGACGTTGACAAATGTAGTCCCACCGGCAATGCCTGTACCGTACAAAAGTACCAATCCCCATTCACAAAACGTACGTCTTTGGAAGCTTTGGCATGAAGATCTTTTTCCGCTGGAAGCTACGCGGCAATTTGTATTCGACAATGCCCGGAACGCAATAGGATGGATGGTGTTTGATCGTTGGGCAGCAATCTATCCGGATGAACTGGAGACATTGTACCAGAAAACTCCTTTACAAATGCGAGACAGTACATCTGTATTGATAGGACTGAAACGGATGCTGGATGCTACCCGCAGCCTGAAGCCGGGAGATCGTTTTGTTGATTTCAAACAGGTGGAATATGCAGAGAAAGACAGTTTGCTCTTTTCAGACATTGCAGGGCAGGGATATCCCGTGTGTTTACTCTTTTTTCTGAAGCCCGATGAAAAAGGTACTGTTCGTGCAGAAATCAAAAATCTGCGAGAACAATATCCTGATATACGTATTATTGTTCCCACTTATAGATATCAAGATCCGGAATTCAAAGAGTTCATTCATGAATTGGAAACCGAATATCAGGCGACCATCCTGGATGACAGTCGCCGTTTTGAGAAAAGTGCCCGTTGGAAGTATCGTATTTACGGTTCCTTCAACTACGAATACTTATTTGATGCCCAAGGACAGTTGGTGAAGATGAAACCTGTTTTATAAAGACGCATAATAGGCTTCTGCCTTTGCAAGTGTCTCTGGTTTGCCCACATCAAACCAGTTTTCGCTGTCTATAGGAAATCCCTGAATGCATGCTTTCGGGCAGATATCCACATAAAATGGAATAATGGAAAATTTTCCTGTCCAGCGTTCGCCTTCCATATAGCGGAAAATAGAGGGAGAAAGAACATGGATGCAGCCAAAGGCCTGCAACTGATAATGATCGCCGGGATAATTGAGTTCTTTGGGGAGTACTTCGCCTGTAGAAAGATTTGTCCAACCACAAAGGCGGTTATCTTGATTCATCAACAAATAACGGGATGTTTTCCGGTGATTAGTGAGCAGAGTGGCATCTGCATCACTTTCCAGATGGTGGTGGTAGAAAGCATTGAGATCCAGGTCCGTCAGGATATCGGCATTATGTATAAGGAAAGGCTCATTGCTCTCCAGCAGAGGACGGGCTTTTTTAATACCACCACCGGTATCCAGCAGTTCACCCCGTTCGTCACTGATATGAATATCCACACCGAAGTTCTGGTTTGCGCGGAGGAAGTCTATAATCTGACTTCCAAAATGGTGGATGTTTATGGTGATATCATGGAAGCCGGCATCTTTTAGCTTTAAGATGACACGCTCCAGCATCGTTTTGCCTGCTACGGGGACAAGTGCTTTGGGCATATTGTCTGTCAGTGGGCGCAGGCGGGTGCCGAGGCCTGCGGCAAATATCATTGCTTTCATTCTTTTTATTTCTTGAATTATCGAAAGTTTAGACCAATATTTTTATCCTCTACTTATTCTTTAGTTTTTCGCTTTAAAAGTCTGTTCAATATTCTGTTCCCTGTGCATCAGATTTACCTGTACTCCGAATTTCTGGTTCAGATGTTCTGCCAGGTGTTGTGCTGAATAAACCGAACGGTGTTGTCCGCCAGTGCATCCGAAACAAATGGAAAGGTTCGTAAATCCACGTTCCATGTATCGTTTCACGGAAGCATCTACCAGACCGTATACATGTTCGAGGAACGTGGTTATTTCTCCATCGTCTTCTAGGAAGCGAATAACAGGTTCATCCAGTCCGGTGAAGGGTTTATAACGGTCGTACTTACCGGGGTTGTTTACGGCACGGCAGTCGAATACAAAGCCACCACCGTTGCCACTTGAATCCTCAGGTATACCCTTTTTATATGCAAAACTGGTGACTTTTACTACAAGACGGCGCTTCTGGAGGTCGTCAGTAAATTGTTTCAGCTCAGTAAGCTCTTTCAGCACATGACAGAGGTACGGATATTCGGGATAGGGTTCCTGCAATAGCTGTCGCAGGTTTTCAATAGCAAAGGGGACGCTTTGGATGAAATGGGGTTTCTTCTCGAAATAGCCACGGAAGCCATAAGCACCCAGCACTTGCATGGTACGGAACAATACGAAATGACGTAATTGAGCATAGAAATATTTCTCGTCCACAGGCTGGTATTTACACAGAGAGTCCAGATATTCCTTTAAAAGCTCTTTGCGAAGGCTCTCAGGATAATTGGCCTTGGCTTGCCACAGGAAGGAAGCCACATCATAATAAACAGGCCCCTTACGTCCGCCTTGGAAGTCGATGAGCCATGGTTCACCTTCTTTAATCATAACGTTCCGGCTCTGGAAATCACGATACATGAATGTGGCCGAACTACTGCGCATCAACACGTCTGCCATTTTCAGGAAATCATCTTCCAGACGGTCTTCCTGAAACTCCATTCCGGTAGCTTTCAGAAAACAGTATTTGAAGTAATTCAAATCCCATAAGATGCTGCGACTGTTGAATTCTGACTGTGGGTAGCAATATGAGAAGTCCATTCCGTCTGCACCGGAGAACTGTACGGCAGGCAACAGACGCATTGTCTTGCGCAGAAGTTGCTTCTCTTCTTCATCAAAAACACTGGTCTTGCGTCCTTTTTCGATGGCATTGAACAGGAGAGTGTCTCCCAAGTCTTCCTGCAGATAAAATGCATCGTTATCACTCTTTGCTACGACTTGTGGCACGGGTAGTCCTTTCTTGCGGAAATGGTCTGCCATATAGAGGAAAGCCTGATTCTCTTCGAGGGAAGTCCCGCTGACACCGATAAGGGTAGGGGTGCCCGTAAGGCGGAAGTAACGACGGTTGGAGCCGGATGAAGGAAGTTCTTCAATAGTTCCCGGCTCGTGTCCGGTATACGTACAATATAATTTCTTGAGTTCTTCAGTAATCATAGTAATTTACTTTTATTTGGGCAGCTAAGGTAAGAGTTTTAGGGAATATATACTACCTTTGCGGGAAATAAATCTGTGCGGTATGATAAGAAATATTCCCCAATTTCTGATAGCGGCGCCTACTTCGGGCATTGGAAAAACCACTGTCAGTCGATTGTTGATGACGTTATTGACGCAGAAAAAACTACGTGTACAGCCCTATAAGTGCGGGCCGGATTATATCGACACGAAGTATCATGAAAAAGCTTGCGGAATTCCATCTTACAATCTGGATCCTTTTATGGCTTCCGAACAACATATGCATGAAGTGTATGTTTCACATGCCAAAGATGCGGATGTCTGTATCGTAGAAGGTATGATGGGCATGTTCGACGGATACGACCGTAGTAAAGGTTCATCGGCAGAGATTGCAAAGATTTTGAATCTTCCTGTTGTGTTGGTGGTAAATGCTAAGTCGGCTGCTTATTCACTGGCAGCAATGATTAAAGGTTATTTGGATTTTGATCCGCAAGTGGAAGTTGCAGGCGTTATTTTCAATCAGGTGGGGAGCGACCGCCATGAGGAAATGTTGCGTGAGATTTGCGATGATCTGAATGTGCCTTGTTTGGGTTGCTTGCGGAAATTCGATGCTTTGAAAGAGGAAAGCAGGCATTTGGGACTGGATTTCAGTCGTAAAGATGAAGATGGTATCACTGAGACACTGCTGAAGCAGCTAGACGCACAATTGAATCTTGATCTCTTGTTGCAGATCACACGCCGGGAGGTGGATGTCACCACAGAAGTCAAAAAGAATGTCTCTCTATCCGGAAATATATGGGTGGCATGCAATAAGGAAAGTTTCTCCTTTATCTATGCTGAACATCTTGATTATCTGAATCAGTTTGGTACGGTTACTTTCTTCGATCCGGAAGATAACAGTGCGGTAGTACCGGATAATGTGGATTTGCTCTATCTGCCCGGAGGTTATCCGGAAAATCGTGCGCTTCAATTGAGTGCCGCCCCCCGTGTAATAGATTCAGTCAAGGCTCATATTGAGCGGGGAGGAAAAACAATTGCTGAATGTGGTGGTATGATGTATCTGGCTTCGGAACTGGTGATGTGCAAAGATCCCTATACAGCTTTCAAAATGGTAGACGCATTACCTATGAAAGTTTCCGCTTGCAAGGATGATATGCGTTTGGCAATGGGGTATAGAAGCTTTGATTTTCGTGGGGTGAAGTTGCGTGGACATGAGTTTCATTATTCACGGATCATTGAGCAGGATGAGAAGCTTGTTTCGGTTGTGCAAGTTTATAATGCTAAAAGACACCCCGTGAATACAGCCGTGTTTTGTTATAAAAACCTGATAGCGAGTTATACGCATTTGTATTGGGGAGAAACGGGAATTTGGTCATTATTTGAACAAGTTCCGGGAGAGTGAAATAATGTAAGATATACCTGTAATTTATGAGAAGGATTTATACTAAAACAGGAGATAAAGGAATGACAGGCATCCACGGTGGAGAGCGTGTTCCGAAAGATGATATCCGCATTGAAGCTAATGGTTGCATTGATGAACTGAATACGGTGATAGGAATTGTCAGGTCGTTGCTTCCGGTGAAAGATGTATGGCAGGAATTACTCCATGATATACAACGTGAGTTGATGGTGGTGATGAGCTATGTTGCAACCCCTTCCGGCTTACGGGATGCAGATCCGGAGAGGCCGGGTAGTGGCAATCCCAACGAACTTCATGCTGTGGAAATGACAGTGCGGTGCGAACAGGCTATGGACGCAATGATGCTTCAGCTTGAAGACAACGGCTATTTCCTGCTACCGGGTGGAACGCAGGTGTCGGCTCAATTACAGTTTGCCCGTGCCGTAGCCCGTCGTGCCGAACGCAGGCTTTGGACGCTGAATCGGGAAGATCTTGTACCGGAAGATATATTGCGTTTTATCAATCGACTTTCCGACCTGTTTTTTGTCATGGCCCGTATGGAAATGCAGCGCCAGGGATGGGATGAGGAACGGTGGCAATCATTTGCTTATAAACGAAAACGATAATGCTTATGCTTGAATACCCATAAACTCAGCAAGAAGTACACTACCACTTGTACCCACAGGGTGATCATTTCCGGACGGATATTTGCCATATCTCCTCCCATTGAATTCAGTTTGACGAAAGCAAGCACGGCAGGTGCTGCCGGAACTACGTAGTGTGCTGCCTGCCAATACCATGGCATCAGTTCAAGTGGATAAGAGACACCGGACAGGAAGATATAGCCTACGGAGAAGAAGGCGATCATTAGTAAAGGTGCTTCAGAGTCTGTGAAGTAACGTGATGCAGCCAGTCCGAAGAAACTCGTTCCTATCAGGAAGGGAATCATCATTGTGATAATGTCTCTGCCGTTTCCAATATTAGGGATACTGAAAAGATGGGGGAGTAAGCCTAATAAAAATAAGGCAAAGATGAAATAAAGCATAACGTAAACGAAGGTTCTTCCGGAAACATTATATAATGCTTGGCGCCAGGTAAGATTCATATTGAGTTGAGATTGTTTCGAGAAAATAGGGCGTCTGTTTCGTTCTGCCTCTTCTCCCGTCACCATTCCTATCACCATTAATAAAGTCTGAAAGATAATGATAATCATAACTGCCGGAATAAGATATGAACCATATCCTTCCGTATAATTATATAGGGCTGTGCCCGCTACATTGACAGGTGCGGATGAGGCTACTGCCAGTAATCCCTGTGGTGGCAAGAATACGGCACCCTCTGCACGGTGTGCATCGTTTACGGCAAGCATCACGCGGGAAGAAGCCTCTTGCAGATTCTTGAAATTCAGGAAAGCATCCGTTGCGGCGTAAACACTAAAGACCGATTGTTCCCCACGGCCTACACGGGCGTCGAAATCGGCGGGAAGATATAGGATACCGTCTACTTTGCTCTGTTTCAGCCACTCTTTTGCTTCAAGGTAATTGGGTGTCAGTGCGTAGACTGAGGCTTGTGGAGTTGCATTGAGTAGCCGGATATATTCGCGGCTGAGAGCCGAATGAGAATTGTCGACAACTGCAACCGGAGTTTTCCGTACAAGGTTGGGAGCATACATCAGGTTATAGAGAAGGCCGTAAGCAAAGATTCCGCCTATTAATACCAGGAGGATTGCTGCATTGGTGCTGATGGCACGCCATTCCCTGAAAATGATAGTGGCTATTGAGGAGGAATATGCCGTACTGTGGATAGGGGCTGAATCTTCTTCTACTGCATCTTTCAAAATCCAGTGTCTCAATCTCGGCAGTATCAATAATGCCAGTAGTGGAAAAAGCAAAAGTATAGCTGCTGATTGCCAGTAATACCCGAAACCTGAGTCAAAATAAATCATCGACTGTGAGATTTCAGTGAAGTGCCGGACGGGAAACAGATAGGACGCTGCGTGTACCGGAGGATACATACTTGTTACGGGGAAGGTGACACCTGAAAGAGTAGCACCCAATGAACCGATCATGGATACGATACTGATAATGTATGCTATCCGTGGGAAGATGGAAAATATAAACACTGCGAGTGCTTGCGTGGCGATGATAAAAATCAGTGTCATGAGGTTCATCATCAGCAAGCTACCGTGGAAAGGAATGTGTACTACTCCATAAAGGATATAATTTGCCAATATACCGATTACTGAGAAGATGAATGTATAAGGCAATAGTTTACCGATGACGGCAGTCAGAATATTCCCTCGTGCTGTGGTCAGCCATTCCTGTGCTGTATTGAACTTGATTTCGCTGCCAATGGCATATACTGTCATCAACAGGATGAGTATCTGGAACAGGACATAGAAAAAAGGTTGGCTCAGATAAACAGAATAATCCAGGTCGGGATTATAAAGAGGGTGCATACTGGCTTGTACAGGCAGGAGGAATGTGGTTATCTGTTCCTGATTGAGCCCTAATGATATAGCTTCCATGGCAATGGGAGAGAGAGCGACAGGTGCCAGCGCGGTTTCGAAAGCTGCCATCAACTCGCTACCTACGGAGAGGAGAGCATAATGGTAGTAGTAAGAAAGCGTGGCATCCATTCCTGTCGTAGCATGCTGTTCAAAGCCGGTAGGAATAGACAGGTAACCATATATTTCTTTGCGTTGCACGGCTTGCCGGGCGGCGGCTTCGTCGGTAAAATGCCGTGTGACACTGAAAGTAGGTACGGCAGATATATTTCGTGCGATTTGCCGGGATGTGGCAGTATTGTCCTGATCGACAATGCCAATAGGAATGTTCTCCATTTGTCCGCTACCGAAAATGGTTGCCATGAAGAATAAGCAGAATAGGGGCAGTACGAGGCATACGCCGAGGTATAACCTGCGGGAGGTCATACGGCAAAGTTCGCGGTGGAGTACATTGTATAACGGACTTTTCATCATTCACACAGATTATCGGTTAATCATTAATAGTAAGCAGCACCGACATTCCCGGACGCAACCCTTCTACCGTTTGTGTGGGACGGGCATGTATTTCAAAGGTCTGCATATCATAGCTTCCCGTCTGTTTGGTTGATTTCCAAGTGGCGAAGCTACCCAGCGGACTGATGTAATAAATACGGAACTCTACGTTCTTTTTACCGATGGCAGGGACATCTGCGTGGAATATACTGTCCATCTTGAATTGTGGCATCAGGTCTTCGCGTACATTGAGTACAACATGAGCGTCATTCATAACGACAAGGTTCATGATAGGTGTGCCTGGTGCAACAAGCTCTCCACGCTTGGGAAATATAGTTGAAATCTGTCCTGCCTCCGGTGCTGTCAGACGTGCATCGACAAGGAGGGCGGACACCTCATCTACTGTACTGCGTGCAGCATCTACCATGCTGCGTGCCGATGCGCGGTCTTCGCTTTGTGCTCCGTCTACGGCCATTTGGTATTGTTCGTAAGCGGCGCGCTCAGCAGCTTGTGCGGCACGGTACATGGCCTCTACTTCATCTTTCCGTTGGGAGGTGACGACACTGTCTTTATAAAGTGTCAGGATGCGCCCGTAAGTTGTTTGTGCCAGGGTCAGGTCACTCTTGGTTTTGTTCCAGAGTTGCTGGGCGGTGGCGATGATCTGCCGGCGTGTACCGGCATCGATTTTTTTGTTCTGTTCTTGGGCTACTTGCTCGAGGGCATTTACTTGCCGGTATTTGGCTTCTATCGTCGGACTGTTGATGACGACAAGTGTATCGCCTGCCTTTACCCAGTCTCCTTCACGGACAAGAAATGAATCCACTCGTCCCGGTAATTTACCACTGATACGGATTTCCGTTGTTTCTATTTGTCCCTGAAGAACGAGGGGCTGATGACTCATAAGGACCATTCCCAGGATAGAGACAAGTATGGTGATTGCCAATATGATGACAAATGTGGTGCTGATGCTTTTTTTTGTTAGTTCCATATTGCTATAAATTTATAATTGTCAACTGTCAATTGTTGAAGTTTTTAAACTGCTCCGGCGTACCACAGAGAGCCAGTAGATTCATGAGTGTTACATCGTATTCGTAATAAGCGGCCAGACGGGCTACTTTGACGGTAGCAAGCATGGTCTCGGCATCCACTACCTCGGTACTGGTTGCCATACCTTCTGCAAAGGATTTCTTGCGGATACGTACAAGTTCTTCACTCAGGGCAATGGTCGAGTTCAGTGCACGTACGTTGTCCTGGGCTTTTTGTAATCCGGTGTATAGTTTGTCTATGCCTACAGAAAGATCATCCTGTGCTTTCTCTTTACCCAATGCAAGAGTTTGCTCGGCAATTCGTGACTGGCGGATGCGTTTCTCGCGTGCCAGCCCGTCGAAAAGATTCCAGGTAAAGCCTATGCCGATCATTGTACGCGGAACAAGGTTGCTTTGTATGCCGTGGGCATATAGCGTTTGTTTACCGAACAAGGCGATGTCCGGCAGATAACCGCTTTGGTCTATCCGTAGCTGCTGCTTGGCGATACTCTGCTGAATGGATAGCTGGTTCAGCATGGGGTTGCCGGCACGCATGGTTTGCACGAATTCTTCTTTGAGCGGAAGCGTGGAGTTGATGAACAGAGGGGAGGTAGGTTCAATCTTGCAACTGTCTTCCAGATTGAGCAGGGTGCACAGGGCGCTTTCTACCACGGTGACTTCTTTCTGTGCTGCTTCCAGTGCTCTTTGTGCTTCGTCCATATTGACTTGGGCAAAAAGGCGTCCGGCTTTATCAATCATTCCGGCAGCCTCCAGTTTGAGAGCATTTTCGTAATGTTGCTTCAAACCATTATAGGTATCCCGGCGTACTGCTGCGACTTCGCGGGCAAGGCTGAGACCATAATAACTTTCGGCAAGCAGGGTTCGTTGGGTTGCGTCAGTTTGAGCACGGTTTTCACGGGCGAGGTCAATCATCCGGTTTCCGATTTTACCGGCTCGCACACGCTTACCGCCGGAGAAGACGATCCATTCGGCTGTAAGGCCTACGGTGGTGAGGTTGCGGGGAGCGAGGGGGAAGACGAGGGTATGGGCGCCTATCTGGTCCAGTATCCCGCTGATGAACTGGTCGTCGGGGATGATGTCATGTACAAAATCCTTTGCGGGATCGGTGAACTGGGATAGAGGTTGTTTTACTTCTATCTTTTCGGACATATGGACGTAGGTACCGGCTCCCTGCAGGCTGGGATACCACAGAGCATTGAGCTTGTCCCGTTCTGTGCGGGCGGCTTCAATGCCTTTGTCGGCGATCTTGAGGCTTTGATTGCCTTTCTGCAACATTTGTAAGGCGTCGTCGTAGCTGAGGGAGAGGTTCGTTTGTGCCGACACGGCTAAGTTTGCTCCCAACAGAACGATACATAAAATTAGTTTCATACGTCAAGTTGTTGGTTTAGGTTCGTTTATCTCAAACACTCTTTTTTTTCTATTGTTCAATTTAGCTGTCATTTTACTGAAAAATCATTTCTGTATAGGGAATTTGTACCGGCTATCCATTAAATTTTATAAATTTGCATCCTAAAAAATATTGCGGTGTGAAAAACGAGCGTTGTATTTATCTGGCTGTCACTTTCGCTATTATGGTGTTAGGGCTTGCTTCCCGAAAATATGGTGATGTATTGCCTGAGTTTATTGCAGAGTATTCGGGTGATACGCTTTGGGCGGCTATGGTATATTGGGGAATCCGTTTTCTTTTCCCATCGATATCTATAGTTAAATCTGTTGTAATCTCTTTGTTGTTTTCTTATTGTATAGAGATCAGTCAATTATATCAGGCAGATTGGGCAAACATCGTACGAAGTACTACGCTTGGAGCATTAATTTTTGGACATGGTTTTCTCTGGTCGGATATGATATGCTATACTGTTTGTTGGAGGACTGCTATCTGCCGCTATAGATTCAAGAAAAGTTATTTTGTTTCCGCTAAAAAAATATATATGAAGAAACTTCATCCAGTTATGTTTGCCGGAACCGGTAGTGATGTAGGAAAAAGCATTATAGCCGCTGCCTTTTGCCGCATCTTCCGTCAGGATGGTTATCACCCGGCACCGTTTAAGGCACAAAATATGGCACTTAATTCCTATGCTACTCCCGAGGGGCTGGAAATAGGCCGTGCACAGGCTGTCCAAGCCGAAGCAGCAGGTGTACCCTGTCATACAGATATGAATCCGCTGTTGTTGAAACCCTCCTCTGACCATACCTCACAAGTGGTGCTCAATGGACGCCCTATCGGCAACCGCAATGCTTACGACTATTTCCGCGTGGAAGGGCGCGAAGAACTCCGTCGTGAAGTCTGCTCTGCCTATGACCGTCTTGCCACTCGTTATAATCCTATTGTATTGGAAGGTGCTGGAAGCATTTCAGAAATAAATCTCCGGGATACGGATTTGGTGAATCTGCCTATGGCTCTACATGCCGGGGCAGATGTAATCCTTGTAGGAGATATTGATCGAGGCGGAGTCTTTGCCAGTGTCTATGGCTCGTTGATGCTGCTTCGTCCTCATGAAAGGGAACGTATTAAAGGTATCCTTATCAATAAATTCCGTGGAGATATCCGTCTTTTCGAACCGGGAATCAAGATGCTCGAAGATCTTTGTGGCATACCCGTGGTAGGAGTAGTACCTTACTATCGCGATATTTATATCGAAGAAGAAGACTCCCTGGCTCTTGCCACGAAATCTGTACAGGCGGAACAAGGTAAAGTCAATATCGCTGTCATTCTCCTGCGACATCTCAGTAACTTCACTGATTTTAATGTTCTCGAACGCGATCCGCGTGTTCATCTTTTTTATACTAATAATACCGATGAAATAGCTAAAGCTGACATCATTCTGTTGCCAGGTAGTAAAAGTACGCTTGCCGACTTGCATGAACTGCGCCGTAACGGTGTAGCACAAGCCGTCATCCGGGCACACCGTGAAGGCGCCACCGTCATGGGTATCTGTGGTGGTTATCAACTGATGGGCCAGGAAGTTTGTGACCCCAATCATGTAGAAGGAGAAATAGAACGTTTACCCGGCCTCGGCCTTCTGCCCGTCAGCACCCATATGACGGGAGAAAAAGTTACCCGACAAGTCAAATTTCAATTAACAATTGACAATGGACAATTGCTAAAGGGTTATGAAATTCACATGGGCACTACCATTCCTACCCATGATGCTCCGGTTTCCCCGCTGAATCTTTTGGAAGACGGTCGTACGGATGGTTATTATGTCAACCGTACTTGTATGGGAACCTATATCCATGGTATCCTTGACAACCCTGCGTTTATAGACTTCCTTCTCGAACCTTTTGCAGATAAGCTCGCTGATACCGGAACGGCTTTTGATTATCAACAATTCAAAGAAGAACAATATGATAAACTCGCCGATCATGTGCGTCGTCACATCAATCTGCCGCTTATCTACCAAATACTGACCACTCATGATTGAAGGACACGGAGACGATGCATATAAATATAAACGCCCGATAGAGGTTAATTTCAGTTCCAATGTATATGGCCGTGTGGATTTGTCTGGCCTTCAGGCACATCTTTGCCATCATATCAGTGGAATTTCTTCTTATCCCGAACCGGAGCCTTATACATTGGAAGGTCGTTTGGCAGAGAAACACCATCTTCCTTCCGCTTCCGTTTGTGTAACGAATGGTGCCACGGAAGCCATTTACCTGATAGCGCAAACATTTAGGGGTACTAATACCGCTATTTTTCAGCCTACATTCAGTGAGTATGCAGATGCTTGCCGTATGCATGGGCATCGGGTAGCATCAATGTATAAACTTCCTACGGCTGAAGATAATTATCTCTTGCCACCTGACATCCGCATGTTTTGGCTTTGTAATCCTAACAATCCTACAGGTGCAGTAATAGAAAAAGCATATCTGAAAGAATTAATAGAACATAATCCACAAGTTTGCTTTGTAATTGACCAGTCTTATGAGTTTTTTACTCTGCAACCTCTGTTTTCATCGGTTGAAGCTGCCCATTTTTCAAATGTCCTGTTGCTTCATTCTATGACGAAGCGTTACGCAGTTCCCGGTTTGCGTCTGGGCTATATAACTGCTCATGAAGGTTTGCTTAGCCGTTTGCGTACCCACCGTATGCCTTGGTCGGTAAATCAACTGGCTATTGAAGCTGGTCTTTATTTGCTTGAATATGACGTTCCTAATCCATTGAATATATCTGCTTATTTACAGGAGACAGCTCGTTTACGCAATGCATTGGAACAGACAGGTGGTCTTGAGGTATGGGCTACGGAAACTCATTTTATGTTGGTTCACCTTCGTTTTGGTAAGGCTTCCGCATTGAAGGATTATCTTGCCAACGAACATGGTATTCTTATTCGGGACGCTTCTAACTTTGAAGGTCTGGATGAACGCTTTTTCCGTATTGCTACTCAGACACCGGAGGAGAATGACCGCCTTGTACAGGCGATAGGGCAGTGGTTTGAAACTTATTAATAACAGAAATATCATTCTCATTCTCCTCCTCTCGGGAGGTTGTTCTCCCCCGACTAACGGGGGAGTTAAGAAGGGATAAATACCCGTAGGGGGAAGTGGTAGGACAATATAATGCATATGGAAGAAATTCTCATCATTCTGGGCACCGTTTTTACTCTTAGCTTGCCTTTACTCGCCGCCTGGCTGCTCGATCGCTGGCTTGGTGACCCCGTTTGGTTGCCCCATCCCGTCGTCGCATTCGGAAAGATGATCTCATTTTCTGAACATCTGTTGAATAAAGGACAGAACCGAAAGTTGAAAGGTGCACTTGCTGCTATCGTTCTCGTTCTTGCTATCTATTTTGTTGCTTCCTACTTGTTTCGTTGGGTAGCATCATCTTCTTTGGGGGGATTTCTGACGTTGCAGATACTTGCCATCTTTTTCTGTTTGGCGGGCACTACACTTGTTCGTGAAGTCCGTATGGTATTCGAAGCTGTAGACCGTTCGTTAGAAGAAGGAAGAAAGCAGGTGGCCCGCATTGTCGGCCGTGATACTTCGGAACTTTCTGCCCAAGAAGTACGTACTGCTGCTCTTGAAACTCTTGCAGAGAATCTGAGTGACGGAGTGATCGCGCCTTTATTCTGGTATATATTGTTGGGTGTCCCCGGTATGCTTGCCTATAAGATGGTGAATACCCTCGATTCTATGATTGGGTATCGTAACGAACGTTACCGGGACTTTGGTTGTTTTGCTGCCCGTTTGGATGATGTTGCTAATTACATACCTGCTCGTCTGACAGCTTTCCTTATGATACTTGCTTTTCCACGCGGTGGGTTCTGGAATCTATTAAAATTTGTCGGTATGTATGGTAATCAGCACGCCAGCCCTAATTCCGGGTATCCTGAAGCTGCTCTTGCCGGCATTCTGAATTGCCGTTTCGGAGGCCCGCATAATTATTTTGGTGAGGAAGTATGGAAGCCTTACATTGGAAGTAATGGTCGCCTCCTGACTACAGAAGATATGAAAATTGCAGTTAGTGTCAACCGTCGTGCAGAAGGAATAATGATAATAATCCTGATAATAACGATTACTTTGGTCTCTTTTTTCATTTAGGTATTCACAATTTTTTGCTTTTCGGAAAATATTGAATATATTTGCCAACGTATGCGGTGAATGACAACACAAACACCACACAGCACGAAACAAACAAACTTCATGAGAAACTTACTGAAATATCTGCTTCTTCATATCGTATGCTTTGGGGGCTTCTTTTCTCTATCTGCAGGAGAGAATGCACCTCACGAGGATAAATACAATATACAGGATGAAATAATATACTCCTTTCATACCAGTATGGGATTCGATTATCTCACCAAAGAAGAGAGTGATATGATTCCTACAGACAGTATACTCGACTATCTGGAAGCAAGCAAACAATACAAAACTTATTTTGAGTTAGAGCGTGTTATTATTAAATCATTTCTCTTTCGGGGAGAAATTCGTTTTGCTATTGCACAAAGTGAACAGATGTATTCTAAGGCAAGTGTATGGTCCGATCATCTGGGGATGGCTCTTGCCCTGAATGCTATGGGGGAAGTTTATTCTTATACAGGACGTATAAAAGAAGCCGGTGACACTTATGCACAAGCTTTGGAACTGTTCGACCGGTTACATGGTGAAGATATACACATCCGTATGTTGTTGGTCGAATTAGTAGAATACAATTTACGTATCCGGAATTATGCCCAGGCTGCTCGCTTCATGACCCGCCTGAATCGTTATCCGGCAGAGAGGCTATCTGTACAGGAACAGGCTGTCCGTCATATCTTCAATGCCTATTGCCAACTACTGAATGGTTCAATAAAGATAGCCCGTCAACATTTGGATGAAGTGGAGCCGTTGCGTGAAGAACTGGTTCCCGGCATCCTGCAACATCTTTTGATAGCAGATGCCTTGTATTGGGAGAAAAAAGGTGAATATGAGAAAGCCCTGGAAGCTTATGATACATTCTTCCATACGGATTATGCTAAAATAAACAGCAGTCTGTATAAAGAAACGATGATGAATAAGGCGAATCTGCTTGTAAAGATGGGACGGAAAGAAGAAGCCTACGTACAGTATGGTGCAGTCTTTTCGTACATAAAATCATCTTTCGAGAAAAACTACCCTAAGGAAATCGACCAGTTGACTATCCATTTCCAGGCAGACCAGTTGACTTATCAGAATGAGCAAGACCGGTTGTTTTCATATCGCTTTTATCTGGGTGGCATTATTATCTGTACGCTTGCTTTGTTTCTTTTCCTTTATTTCAGTTGGAAAAAAATATTCCGTTTGAAGGAGTCGAAACGTTCACAGGAATGTATGATACAGAAGGCAGAACGGGCTATAAAAAAGAAAAATATGTTCCTCTCCAATATGAGCCATGAAGTGCGTACGCCGCTTAATGCCATAGTAGGATTCTCCGCTGTATTGTCATCAGACGATGATTCATTTGATGAAGATTCCCGCAAAGAATTCTGTGAAATCATCAAAGTCAATTCTTTCCAGTTATTGAAATTGATTAATGACATCCTTGATTTTTCTGATTTTGAAAATGATAATATCACATTCAACATACGTCCGTATGATGCGGTGAAGTTATGTAAAGAAGTGGTGGAAACAGTATCTGCTTCCCGCAAGCTTGAAGTGGAGTTACGCTTCGATACTGAACTTTCCGACTTAGTAATGGATACGGATGATGCCCGGCTTCGTCAGGTTTTGATTAACTTATTGGTGAATGCCACTAAATTTACCAAGGAAGGTTCCATTGTACTGAAGCTGGAAATGTCCGATCGTAATACAGCTTTCTTTTCTGTCACCGATACAGGATGTGGCATTCCGCTTGAAAAGCAGGATCTGATTTTTGAACGTTTTGAAAAGCTGAATGACTTTGCACAGGGAAGCGGCTTGGGACTTTCTATCTGTAAACTGATTGTTACTTACATGAAGGGACGGTTGTGGGTAGACTCTAACTATACACAAGGTGCACGTTTCTGCTTTACACATCCGTTGAAGTTTCAATCTAAAATGGAGGATACCGCTTTATGAAACATACTATAATCATATTGCTTTGTTTTTTGTGTGGACATGCTTACACGTTGCAGGCGGAAGATGCCAATGCGCAGCAGTATCAGGATAGTATTCTGAAAGTGGCGCAGGCTATGCCGAGTACGTCCGACAAGCTTGAGTATCTGCGTGATATCGTTTATAAGCACCAGTATGCACCTTATAACAAGCCTTTTTCTACGGCTTTGTATCGAGAAGCTTGTGCGCAAAAGAATGTGCCTTATGAGAATCTGGGAGCCTATTACCTTGCCGCCTGTTACGATAAATTGCATGAACCGGATACTCTGGCGTACTGGGTGGATAAACTGAAAAGTTATGTTACTGAAGTGGGCACTTATGACTATTACCTGGAACAGAAAGCCGCTATCAGTCGCGCATTAGCTTCGAAAAGGCAGATAGAAAAGGCCATATATGTGGCTAAAGAAACTTTGCAGGAATCTTTGGAACATCATTCAAATAATGGGGAAATTGCTGCCTATAACAGTCTGGCATGTGCTTATAATGTGTCCAGTAGAGGCGATGAAGCTCTGAAGATTCTCCTGAAGGCTTATCAGAATTTTACACCTCAGACTAAGCCTTTTTTGCGTATCGACATTCTTTCACGCATTGCCCAGGTATATGGTAATGCAGGTCAGGATAGTTTAAAGCGTCCTTATCTGGCACAGATGGATGAAACTTTGCGGGACGTTGTTTCCCGCGAACCTGAAACACGTAAGAATTGGAGCAATTTGAGAATTGACTGCGAGGTAAAACATGTACTTCACTTTATGAACCGTGGGAAGATGGCCGAAGCGCAAGAACATATAGATAAAGCCAAAGCACTGCTGGAAGATCATGTGGATCCGGTATTCTGGCTGAATGTCCAGCTTGTGCAATTACAATATTATTCCCGCACGAAAGAGTATGATAAGAGTATTGCTTTGATTGATGAAGTAACACCTATAGTGTTGAATCATTATGTATCCACGTTTGCCACACTCATCAATTACAAAGCATCCACTCAGATTGATAAAGGTGATGTCGACGGAGCTATTGAAACACGCCGTTATCTGATTGCAGCACAAGATTCACTGGACAATGCTTTCTCGGCCAATCAGTTGCAACAGGTGAAGGAGATTTATCATATTGATGAGCTTTTGCTGGAGAAGCAGAAAATAAAAGATACCAATTATAAGCAAGGTTTCTTATTCTTGATGACTCTATTGGTTTTGATGCTTCTGTTTTATCTATATACCCGCTATCTGTCCCGGAAAATAGCTGTGGCGGAGAAAGTAACAGCGGATGCGGCGATGCAGGCAGAAGCGGATAATGTCACTAAAGATCGCCTGCAATCGGAGATTAGTCATGATATACGTACCCCGTTGAATGTAGTGGTAGGTTTTGCCGAGCTATTGACAGAGTCGAAAGAACTGGCTCCTGAGGCTAAGGTGGAATATGGCAAGATGATACAGGAGAATGCAGAGAATTTGCTGAAGTATGTCAATAGTATCCTGGAACTTTCCCGTTTGGAATCCGGTAAAACAAAATATAAGCATGAAGGATGTGAAGTCATGTCGTTGTGCCGCAAGGGAGTTGAATTTGCCAGACAAGTAGGAAACGGACGCCTTGCCATCCGATTAGATACGAATATCCAGAGTCAGATGATATGTACGGATGAAAACTGGTTCTCTACATTGCTTTCCAGTCTGCTGGTGCCTGCAGAGAACGATAAGAACTCTTACAACATTGTTGTCCGCATCCGTTATGATAAAGAAAAAGGTATCGTAACCTTTAAAATAATCGGTACGCCTCTTGCTAAGTCACGCTTTGAAAATAAAACGACTTTGATTCGTCATGAAATCAATGCACACTTTATTCATGCTTTCGGAGGTATTTACAAGGTACAGTCAGACACACATGAAGGACCGCTGGTCATCTTCACATGGCCGAAAACGGGTGATTAGATTTTCAGTTGAATGATTCCTCCATAAGGTGTCAGGGCACTGAATGCCTCTTCAGGTTTGACGGTTCCTGCATAGAGTTGTGCACAAATCAGTACGCCACCGTGTGCGAAGATGGCAACTTGTGCGTACTCTTTTTCTTTCAGCTCATCCAGGAAACTGGCAACACGTTGATATTGCATGGCGAATGACTCTCCGTTTGTTGCGGGTACATTCATATAATCGGTATACCACTCTTTCAATCTCGGATCACTTATTTCATCAAACTTCTGCATTTCCCAATCTCCGAAGTTTATTTCCATAATTCGTTTGTCATGTTCTGCATCCGGGTATCCACAATAGGTCGCGAGGCGTACGCAACGAGATAAAGGACTGGTATATACGTGATCGAAATCCCTGCCTTGCGGACGGTAAGTCTTCAAATTCTCAGAAGTAATGGCAGCTTCCTGCTCAAAACTGTCACGCAAGGGGACATCTGATTGTCCGTAGCATACTCCGGGAGGGACGTCGACCGAAGTGTGTCTGATAAATGTAACTTCCATAGGATGACTATTTTAAATAAGCATTGATAAAGTCTGGATTACCGTACCTGATATGTGCATATAGCAAGATAGCGGCACCCAGATAGAATGATAGTTCACAAAGCAGGAATGTAGCTCCGCAGCAGTCTCCCGTATAACCTTGAAGACGATGTTTCATCAATCGGTACAGGAAGATAAATGTGAGAATCGGGCAAATTGTAACGAGCCAGAAATCTATCGGCAGGAATAATACGATGGGGAAAAGTCCACAGATGAATCCTGTCAGCAATTCTTGCCAGGTCATACGGTCGTACACAACTTTAGCCTTGCTGTCTTCCTCTTTTCGTGCATAAGGCAAATAGTTGATAATTTGAGATGCACAGAATTTAGACCAGCAATCGCCGCAAATGACAAGGGCGCAGATTAACTTTAACGGTAGATTTTCCAAGAGTAAAAACAATAATAGGAAATAACCTATCAATCCTATGACTCCATAGCTTCCTATCTGAGAGTCTTTCATGATGGCAAGTGTGCGCTCTTTGGTGGTTCCTCCACCGAAGCCGTCGAAAAAGTCGGCCAGTCCATCTTCGTGCAGGCAACCAGTGATGAGCAGCCGCGATAGAATAGCGAGCAACCATGCGATAGATACGGGCAGCACCTGGGCAGTCACCCATAGAACACCGACCATGATACCGCCCGTTAACCATCCGGCTAATGGCCAGTAGGGAACGATACGCGTGAAGTACTTTGCCGGGACTTCTTTGATCCTCCAGAAAGGAAGGCGCGTGAAAAATATGAGTGCTGCGAGGATTTTCATATAGTTAAAAATACTTTGTTATGGATGCATGTGCAAAGTTATCCATTTCGTTAATCATCAGGATGGCGGATTCTACAATAGGATAGGCGCAAATAGCACCTGTTCCTTCGCCCAGACGCAATCCAAGATTCAGCAATGGTTTTACTTCCATGTTGTCGAGCAACAATTTATGTCCGGTTTCATCTCCACAATGCCCGAAGATGGCATAATTCATTACTTCGGGATATAGTTTGGCAGCAGCCAGAATACAGTTTGTCATGATGAAACCATCTACCAGGATAATTATGCCTAGTTCGGCTGCCTGTAGCATGGCACCTACTGCCATAACCATTTCCAGTCCGCCGAAGTAACGGATGATATCACGCGGTGATCCGTCTCCTTTATAGTGATCGAGCGATTGTTTCAGCACTTCGTATTTATGGCGGATACCCGCATTATCCAGTCCGCTACCTGCTCCTACACATTGTTCTAAAGGTATTCCGGTGAAACAGGTCATCCACATGGACGAAGAAGAAGTATTTCCTATACCCATTTCTCCAAAACTGAGCACATTACTGCCTTCTTCATGGCAGCGGCGTACCACTTCTGCACCGCGTTCCAAGCAAAGCTCCATTTCTTCTTCCGTCATGGCTGCCTCATACAGATAGTTCCGTGTACTTTTTCGTACTTTCATATTGATAATACCCTTGTCGTATGGTAAATCATAATCTACACCGGCATCTACTATTTTCAGGGTAAATCCATGTTGGCGACAAAGGAAGTTCACTCCTGCGCCTCCATGTAGGAAGTTACTGATCTGTTGCCAGGTAATTTCTTTGGGTGAAAGGCTGACCTTTTCTTCTACTATGCCATGATCGGCAGCAAAAATAATATTCTGCGGATGTCGCAGGGTGGGGGACAGGGTTTGTTGTATCCAGCCTATCTGCAAAGCCAACTCTTCAAGAGTGCCCAATGAACCTTTCGGTTTAGTTAAATTATTGATTTTATCAATCAATGCCGGGCGGATACTCTCGTCCGGTCGTACGATTTTAAATGTTTTCATCTGTTTATTGTTTTATCACTCTATCACTTTACTACTCTATTGCTCTCTCATTTTACCTTCACCTCTATCCCTGATACCATCAGCCATACCTCGTCTGCATGTTCGGCAATATATTGGTTCATCCATCCCTGCATATCTGTAAATTTACGCTGGATTTCATTATCCGAAGTAGCTCCCATACCAATTTCATTGGTGACAAAGATAAAAGTGGCATCTTGCTTTGTAAAGCGGTCGAATTCTTCCTTGGCAGCTTCCAAGGCACTGTCAGTATCTGCATTTACATCAAAAAAGAAGTTTGTACACCATAAGGTTACGCAGTCTATCAATACAGTTCGCCCGGATAATTGATGACGGCTTAGCTGTTTTTCTTCCTCGATATTTGTCCATTCCGGTCCACGTCTTTGCTGATGGCGGATGACGCGTTGCCGGAATTCTTCGTCCCAGATGCGTGCAGTAGCAAGGTAAACAGGATTAGGAGAAAGGCTTAGTGCCAGTTTTTCTGCATGGCTACTTTTACCTGAGCGTGCCCCTCCGGTGATTAGTATGATTCGTTTCATGGATTTTTCACTTTTGTGGCTGTAAAAGTACATTTTTATTTTTGAATATAAAAAAACTTCTTTTACCTTTGCACCGTCTTTGAATGGGATAAATGCGGAAGTAGCTCAGTTGGTAGAGCATCAGCTTCCCAAGCTGAGGGTCGCGGGTTCGAGCCCCGTTTTCCGCTCTTTTGAAAATCAAGCAGTTACAAGGGATGTAATTGCTTTTTTTTGTGCTATTTATATAATTCTAAATAAGGAAATGAGATACATTTTTCACCGTTTACTTTTTGGTATAATGGTATCTCATAGAGAAGACGTATATTTCAATTGTATCCTCATGAACTGAATAGATGATTCGATGTTCTGAATTTGCAACTCGCTTACACTGCCAAATCTGAATTACGTTCCGGAAGAAACAATACGCATAAAGTGTTGTTTTCATTATTGATATAATGTTGTATTAGAGCAGAAATAGAAATGAACCATGTATTTGTTGTTTTTGTTTTGCAACATAATAGTTATCTATATTAAAAGATAAGGATATTTGTGATACCTTGTAACATTTGTTACAAATTCTATTTTAGAATAGCACTAATTTTGCATTAATCAATTTTAAAAATAAATGAGATATGAAAATTAATACAACATTTGCGTATGCAACAGTATTTAATATCGCTGGAGAGGTAGACTATGCCAGTGGTGGAATAGTTAGTAAACAGATTATTAAAAATCAGGCAGGAAATGTAACTCTATTCTCTTTCGATAAAGAACAGGGGTTAAGTGAACATACTGCACCTTTTGATGCTCTGGTACAAATTCTTGATGGGGAAGTTGAAATACATGTCGGAGGTATCCCTCACAGACTAAAGGCAGGTGAGATAATCATTATGCCGGCTAATGTCCCCCACGCATTACATGCAGTTGAACGTTTCAAGATGTTATTAACTATGATAAAAGGAGAAAACAATGAGTGAATTGATCAATAGTTCAAAAGGAAAGACTTACTCAATACCTGATCCTTTAATTGTATAATGATGAAGCGCCTGAACAAGTGAAAGAAGGCTTGAAGGAACTTTTTATAGGCACTACCCACAATTCTATGTAAATAGTAGATAGTGCCTTAACTAAATTTAGCTAGCTCTTCTGCATTTTGCATCATTAGGTTCGAATACATAGGCATGAACTGCATTTTTGACGGATTCTTCCAGGAAAATCATGGTACGGCGCACGTTAATATATCGCCAATCCAGTGAATTGCTATCCAATGTACGGGCGCCCCAGATTTTTATGCCTTCGCCGATAAAGGAACGTATTGCATTAATTGCCTTGCCATTTACAGGTACATTTAGATCCTCTTGTTCTCTGTTATTGATGTTTACCTCCGGTCTGTTAACGTAATTGACTGAAACATTTGCAGGTGCTTTCCATACACCGCGCGTATTATCCACCATGGTGTAGATACCTGCCATGGCTGCGGAAGGTGGCAGTAAATTAAGGGATGCCTTCACAGTCTTTATCATCGACTGATATATGCTCCAGTTCTGCAATAAAACTTGATGAAATTCATTCTTTTTATTATCCGGCGTTTCCTGGTTCTTTATGATTTCATCAATTGTTGCATTTGCATAATTCAAAATGCCGGAATCTTTGGGAAAGAATGCCTTGAAATCAAGCTCACTGTCAGCAGACCAAGAAAACATATCGGCTGTAATATCTTTATCTCCCAGTATTGTTGTCTCAAGCCACGGATAGTAGGCTGCTCCATATGACAGGCCATTGTTGCCGATATTGGTCTGGAACTCTTTTACTTGCTCCATCATAGTCTGATTCTCCGAACTTTTGGCTTGAACATCAAGAATAGCAAAACGATTCTGCATTTTACTGCAATGATCCAGAACCATCGTTTGAATATTTGCACAATCCGGAGAATGCACTGCTTCGGGGATCACAACCATTGTTATTTCCCGCTCTTTTTCAAGAGCATTGATCGCATTGCTCATCATATTCTTGTTCAGCAGTTGGTTGTCTTTATAGTTTCCTGCTGAAAGAACATAGCAAGTACCGCCTCCATTAGCAAAGAACATCAACATCTGATAGTAGAGAGTGAAGCGTTTTTTTTCTTTTCTCTGGGCTGTAAATATATACTTTGTGGTTGTTGTATCAGTTTTGGTATACTCCTTCTCATACGTAAACAGGCAGTCTGTAATAGTGCTATTCGACTTTTTAATACTTAGGATAAACTTTTCTTCGGGGCCTTGACCGAAATAGTTCATATATTCCGCCATAGAGGAAATTCTCCATGGTTTACCTTTAGTATCAGGAGCTTAAAGCCCCCGATATTGCCCTTTTGCATCAAAGCACGGACACGCCTTGTGTATGGAATTACTGAGCTGATAATGTCCCAATATGCTGGCTTGCGGATAATCTGTTTTCAGTTGTCGCAGCAAATCGAGTAGGGAACATTTCTGGGCATACGTCCTTGTATCCGCCGGTCGGCCGCATTCATCCAGTCCGCCTTCGTAGCAGATGCCGATGCTCTTGTCATTCTATTCTTAGTATTTATTTAACCATCTTGTTACTTAGTGTACAAAAGTACTATCTATTATACATTACATAATACGTGGGAAAATGTGGCAGGATAAACTGGTTATTCTTTCAATAAGTTATGTTCTAGCAACTTGGAGTGAACACTATCCCATAACTCCTTTTGCTTCTCATTCAACATATCTACAGATATGAACGTAGTACCACAAAACACAATATCGCTATATCTTATTACTGGTATTAGTCCGAATTTAGTCCAAGCAAAATAATTATCGTTATATTTATCTGATATGCCAGTGTTACATAGATACATTTCTTCATTGATATTAATAAGCGTCTGTATGGAGTGTTCCAGTATATCGAACATCCGACCTCTTAAATCATACTTTATGCCATTTGCCACTACTCTTTTACGGAATCTGGATAACAAATGCTGCGATAGAATAAAGGTATTATTCAAATTGATATAAACAAAGTCGGTAGTATTATTACCTCTTCTCATATATCCTACTATAAAGAACTGGTTAGTATTCTTATAGAATACAAAGAAGTAATATCCTCGTATGGCAGTAACTTTCATACGCCATTCATCACTACTAGTATCGCCTAGATTAGTAATGAAATCTATCATTTCTTGGCTATATGCCAGATTAAATAAATTCTCTGCGTATTCTGTTATATTCATGCCTTATAAATTAAAAAGGCTACCACCGAAGTAGTAGCCTAAAACATTAGTTGCGGTATTTGGAAAGAAAGGCTTCTCTAACTTCTGGTGAAGCATCCTGCAATATGCTATCAAATTTGGAAAGATTCAGTTCCATATCCAAATCGTTAGGATTCAGTTTTACAACTTTCTCCAAAAATTCAACATACTTTCTATAGGCTTCCAGATACTGTTCCGCTTTTCGGATTAGCTGTTCACCAGTTTCTTTAGCAGAAAACCACCTTCCACACAAATCGGCTTGCTTTTGGCGACCTTCATTGATAACCTGTACAAATGTTTTAGCTGACACGTTTAAATTCTGATTCATAATAAATATGTATTAAAATGTTATACGGCAAAATTACCGCTAAAGCAAATGCCGCCGTATCAGCATTACAAAGGTATGTAATATATCTATATGTGTGGTAATTTTGCACCATTAGATTATCATATATTAACAAAAACGTCTTGTTAGGCATAATATGAACCACATACTAAAAAGTACTATAAGACATTTTTATCAACTAGTAGTAGTAATCTATTCCAATCCAGTACTAAAATCAATGTACTATTAAAACACTAGTAGTACTACTGTAACCACTTATCTAGCTAATGAATCTGATACTCTAGAGGACACAAAGACAACCGGGTAACTGACTGCCTTTTTTTATTGCCGTTTTTTACCTACTAATCAAGTTATATAGCACCTACTTCAATATATCCGCTAGTCGCTAATATACAACCATTTAACTATCTATTCCGAATATCGCCTATCCGTCAATAGCCATAAATATAAACTATTGACAAAAGAAGTGCATAAAGTCACTATTCTTGTCTGTTAGCTTGCTTACAGAAGAAAATAACGGCAATATGGAGATATAGGTAAGCTGGCTATAGAAAGTGTTCCTTTGATTAGGTACACCGCCCAGAGGTGAGTATAATCGTACAGAGATAAAAAGATTGGAATTACCACGAGCAGAGGTATAACCAGAACCGCCTAGAGTAATTCAAGCACTATAGATTTTACAGTATATAATGAAACTAACCTAAAACAATTCAATTATGGAGTATTACACGTTTGAACAATTAAAGGAAATGGCTTTCAAGGATGGCATTACCGGCAATAAGGTAGCTGTTGGTATATGGGCTAAAATGAACGGCTTTCTAAAGAAAAAGAAGCAGATAAACAAGCGTAGAATTACATTCTACTTTAAACTGGATGATTGGCAACCTCATAATGTATGACTGTCAAAGCCTTTCTATAAGGCAGCATCAAGAACTGCATATAATACTTGTTCCGGCATACATAGCCAGCCAGATAACACAAGGAAGTAAATTACAGATGTTTTTTAAAGATAGTCTTAGTAAAGTGGTACTAAGGAAAAATGAACCGTAGTCTATGGGAAATTTGACACCAAGTATAGGGGAAAAATGATACTCTATACATTACTACAATACTAACATTACAACTTAGATAATTCAGTGCTTCGCACTTCATTATCAAATTTCTAGCTTTCGTAGATAAGTAACTAATGATAAAAACGTAACATTATGATGATATACAACAACAGACTGTTCAATACCAGAAAGGAATTGAAGCGGTATCTAGGTGGAACACGTAAATACAACAAGGCTCTGAAAAACGGAGAGATTTATAACATATACCAAGAAGAATCAAATAACCAACCGTTTGCGCACAATGGAACAACAATATACGACACTGACAAAAGACATTAATAATATAGATAATATGGATGCCATAGTATATGCCTATATAAAATCAAGGATGAATTATAAAACTTCCATTGCGGATAATGTTACAGAAAAGGAGATTTCCGAAAAACTAGGCATATCATTAAGCACTGTAAAAAGAAGCGTTGAAAGGCTAAAGAAGAATAAGAATCTTATTGATAAAGTAATAAGTAACAATGTGATAGCAGAGGGAAGCTACAAGACGTACAATAAATATCATGTGGCAAAATGTAATGAAGACTTCTTCTATATCTATAACAGTTTCTTTAATGATGATATGAACATAGCAAAAGCCAGTGAACGAACTAAATTAAAGAACTTCTTGCTTAAATTAAAGACAATATGTAAAAAGGAAACGAACAAGTATATAAGTGAAAGTCCGTATCTGGATGGGCTTAACAAAACGGAACTTTCTAAAAAACTGGGCATTGATACAAAGACATTAAATAAATATCTGGAAATGGCAGTCAATGCAGGACAGATAAAATATATAACTAATGGTTTGCTGATACTGAACAAGTCCATTATTCCAGATTTTAAGAAAGATGATACAGATACAAGAATCTATCATATTATTTATGACTGGTGCATTGATAACGGTGTTGTTCCACCAGACAGAAACGATGAAATAACAGTAATGGAAGATGGCAGTGTCAGAAGAAGAAACAGATTGCTTGCTGAACTAGCTTGTAAACTGGTTTATATGAAAGATGAAGAAATTAGGAGTTTGCTAACTAATAGAATAACTTCCGAAGAAATAACTTTGGAGTATATAGCTAAAGTGCTGAATATAAATAACAAGAAGAAAGAAGATATACAGTATTCCGTCATGCTTGACTAAACTAGCTAATCACCTATATGCAGTTTTGCTGAAAGTCAAGAGAACAAATATATAAGGTACTTAGTACAGAAAGCCCCCTCTCCATTCAGCCAGTAACCTTAAATATATAAGAGTGCCTGCCTTTACTGTGTACTACCCCTTTAGTCCCCCTCTGTATATTGATATAAAAAAGAATTATTAATCATTTAAACTTTTATCAATATGAATAATTTAGTTATCATGCCAACGGAGAAAAGAACTTTGAATTTAGGTGAGTATGCAGAAGAAGCTACTATAATTGTGGAAGAAACTGCAAAGCCAAGTATTACTTTCTTGGAAGCTAATACGGATTCTATCACACTGGAAGAACTTGCAAACAAATGTGTTGTGCCTACTTGGGCTAACTTGGAATCAACCATTTCACACCAAGACTTTATTTCTTGTGTGCATGAGGCTGCAAGTTCATTCTATGCAGGTGAAAAGGTGAGCTTTCCCGAAATACGAGTTTCACACATAGTACGTGGCAGAATACCGTCCGCGCTTGGTAAGAAAGCAAGTGAACTGTTAGAATGTGAAAAGACACAATTCTATCAAAGACTTGCTTTTGCTTTTACTGTTCCAACCATTTTTGAAACGATAAGAGGACAAAAACTTGAACTGTGCATAGGTGGGGTAAGAAATTACAGTGACTTGAATCTGTACCGTTCTTCCAAAGGCTTAGAAAAGTTTTCCGTCTTTATTGGCTGGAGAATGAGAATTTGCTCTAATCAGATTCTTACTGGTGAGGGTGTGAGGTTCAACATGGAAGTAACCAATATCAATGAACTTTACAGAAATGTACTGGAATTGCTTAACGGCTTCAATGCTGCCAAAGAAATACATTTGATGCAGACATTATCAGATACTTATCTATCTGAAACACAGTTTGCACAAGTGGTAGGCAGAATGAGAATGTACCAGGCACTTTCACCAGCAAGACAGAAAGCAATACCAAGACTTCTAATCACTGACAGCCAAATAAATAGTGTGTGTCGTGATTATTACACAAATGAAGTATTTGGAGTGAAAGATAATGCTATATCCCTTTTTGATTTTCATAATTTACTCACACAGTCAAACAAAAACAGCTACATAGACAGCTATTTACAACGTGGGGTAAATGCTACAGAGGTAAGTGTTGGACTGAACAATGTATTGCAAGGACTGGATAATAAATATTCTTGGTTCTTGGGCTAAGCTAATCAATGAGAGGACATCTACTTATTAGGTGTCCTTTCTTTTTTAATAACTTAAAAATACTACAGAATGAATGATAATGGAAAACTAGTACTATGGAGCATACTAGTAGTATTGCTACTAATAATAATTGGTGTTATCAATCCTTTTTTATTGATACTGATTATATCTATCTTTATTTATGTGCAATCTTAGTTACACTTTCTAATAGAAGTGAAAGTAATTTGATAATCAGACTATTACAGAATGATTTCCGAATTTACTTTCACTTTTATAGTTAAACCTACAAAATTGAAACAATATGAGTTTGAAGAACAGTTATACAACAAGTGACTGCCTACAGTGGGACAGTGCTACAAACTTGGTGAGAAAATTATATCGAGATAAGAACTATAGGATAAGCCTGCTTGTTGGGTGTGGCATATTTTTTGGTTTACGCATCTCTGACCTATTGCAACTTACTTGGGAAATGCTTTTGAGTAATGATGCAAAGTTTACCATTACTGAAAAGAAAACAAACAAACGTAGGGAAGTGAGAATTAATAAGGAGTTTCAGAAACATATCAAAGATTGTTATACTGCTTTGGATATTCAGAACTTGAATGAGTTCTGTTTTTTATCGGGAAAAGGTAAGAACAAGGTCTATTCTATCCAATGGATAAATATTGTACTTAAAGAACTGAAAGTCAAGTATAATTTAAAGATAGACCATTTTTCTACCCATTCACTTAGAAAGACTTTTGGCAGGAAAGTATTTGAATCCTCTGAAAATGCTGAATTGGCTTTAGTTAAACTTATGGAACTGTTTAATCATTCCAGTGTAACCATAACTAAAAGATACTTGGGACTTAGACAAGAAGAACTGTTAAATACTTATGATTGTTTGAGTTTCTAATCTGTTAGAAAGGGACAAAGTTTGAAATTTCTGTTGTTATCATACCATTTTCAAAAATAGATAACTTTGTCCCGTTCTCTAATATACAGTAACTTTCAAAAACTGCAATGTAAGAGAAACTGTAAATAATGGTTATATATAAATCTGATGGGACATGATTCCAAGCAAAACAGATTGCGATAATGTAGCTAATTCCGCACTGGTGCAAGCGTAAGAAAATTATCTTTTAAAAAAGGCATGATACGGCTTGTAGCTTATAGTATGTTGATTTCTCGGAATTATTTATAAGCATCGAACAGCCATACTAATCTGCAATATCAGAAAAACAGCTATAATGTTTATAACTGATAGTAGGTATGAGTTTTAAAAATTATCGTCTTATATGCCCACTTCTAATTTTTATACCGCTATCAAGTTATATAGATTAGATACTGATTTTATTGATTATTTAGTTAGACTGTAAACCTATATACCTTGTATATAATAGAAGATATTCATTTTTCAATCTGTAGAAACTACGGGTACTTTTTTGGGGAAGAAATCTTCTTATAGTTCCCGTTCAAAAAAAGTACCTGCTTATGCAATTACAAAGAAAAGAAGCTGATACTACCTAATTACTTACTACAGATATGTTTTGGAACACTTGAAACTGCATTTATCAGCGTTTTAGCTTTAGCTATTCAAAACCTTTCGCTAACTTTGCAGCAATTTCAGAGGTCTTAATGCGTTAAGACACTGAAAGGACATATTTAACGAAAGGTGTTATTGAGATTATCTTCTATAATCAAATCTCGCAAATTTGAAAAGGAACGAAGATGATAACAATAGCACCACACTGTAGCTATATCTGCTCTCATATTTTTATGTGGGCTTTTGATATTGTCTATTGGTGTGGGATGCTATTGTTTTATCCGTTCCAAGGGCAATGCGAGAGCCTGATTATAGGATAAGACAAATATAGTTCCCACACCTTATTTTTTATCCGCTTTCTTCGGGGAATTTGGGAAGCATAACAATTTTATAATGAAAAAAGTATTGATTTTGATTTGTGCTTTCTGTATGTCTGTAACAGAACCTACAATCGCCTTAACAAGAGAAATCTTGATTGCTGAAAATATGCAACAAGGAAATTGGGAAGAATTAGGGAAAGTATCTCTCAAATTCCATAAAGAGGGTGGAAACTATATGGGAATGTTTTCAGAAGGTATATTGTATGTTCGAGTTATTGGTGAACGAGCATTCTATAGGGTGAAAATAGAAACCATGTACGAGGTTAAATTCTATTCTGTTGCTGTTGGTGAATATGTTGTTGAGGGAAAGAAATATAATGCAAAAGTAGCCGAGGACTATTATTTTAATATCTAAATTCTTGTCAAAGGCATATCTTACCTATTGGTTATTATTCACGAATTAAAGAAATAAAAAAACAAGTAATACAATTATGAAAAAGTATTTATTAGGATTATTGTTACTTCTCGTTTCATGTGGAATAGGTAAAACCTATCTATATGAATTAGACTTTACGGAAGATAAAGATAGAAAATCGGGAAATATATTCAATGTGTTCGTACATGACAAAAAAGGTAACGCTTTTGATGGAACAGCATGGTCAAGTGATGGAAAAACCCTATCCATAGAAGTAAACAATGGTATTCTTGTTTGCTTAAAAATGTATTATGAAAATGGCCAAATAGCCACATACAGTACATTGCAACAACGTACTTGTTATGATAAGGATGGAAACGAGATAAGCGAAACAGATTTTAGAGCAGGAATAGATTCTGAAACTTTGTCACGTATGAGGATGGCTTCAATGGAGTTAGAAAAAAGATAGCTTAGATAACAACGTAACATGATTCAAGCCAAAGTTATATATAACTAAAATAGTTAAGCATGAACAAGTTAAATACGTGCATATTGTTTTTTACTATGATATTCCTTAATACTACATATATATTTGCAGACATTGGTAATCGTGGTAGATGGGATAACGGTGGAACTTCTAATTTTGGGATGTCCTTATGGGGACTTTTCGGCATTATTGTAGGAGGATTCTTAGCATATTGCTTTATTAGAAATGGTTTAGAGAATGGATTCAAGGATAAGGAACTGAACCAAACTGGGTGTATGTCAATAATTGCTACTATTGTTGGATTATTGGTTTTAGTATCTATGTGTTCACATTAAATAGAAGTATGGTATGAAATTCAAAGTCTTAGCATTCATATTAATCGCATTCAGTATCAATCTATATGCTGATGAATACAAGTTTGATTATGCAGTTATAGACAATGAGAAAGTAACGACTGTAAGTGCTTCAAACATTACAGCTCATCTTATTAGTGAATCTAAAGCCACTGTTACTTATAAAAATGAAACCGTTACTCTAATATCTAAAGATGGTTACGAATACAAAGGCTTTGGTGAAAGTGGAGTGGTAATCGTTTCTAATAGAGTGAATGGTGTATTAAGTAGAATTACCATAGGAGGAACTTTTAGAGGACAAACCGTTATACTTGTTTATAAGCGGATTAATAACAAATAATATCTTGATAATTATGGATATTCTCAAATATATTGTATGTCTGATTATTGCAGCTATCATTTATTTCATAGTCGGGCTTATTGCTTGGAATATTGTATGTTCATGGGTTGATATATCATCTTGTACATTGGTGGAAATTAGTAATTATAGAATATACACATACTCTGGAATAGCCCTTATTTCCGCAATTATAGCTGAAATAAGAGCAGGAATAAAGAATGGACGTGATATGGATGGAGCATGTACGATTCTGTTTATCACTGGATTTCTTGCATTTATGGCTAATCATTGGGAAAGTATGTGGGATAGTGTCGCTGTTATCCTAACTATTTTATACAATATTATAAATATTGCAATAATGGCATATTGCTTTTATAAGAGTAATGAATGATATTTACATAAACTACCATGAAAAATACTGTTATCCTTTTAATTAGCATAGCTACATTCATAGCTTGCACCAAGCAAAATACAAAACAAGTTTCTACCATAGACAGCACTTTACAAGTAAGAGTTGATTCTATCCTGCAAAATAAGCTGTCCGAACTTAATGCTACAATAGGGCAAGCTATTGTAATGGAAGCACAGACGGGAGAAATTAAGGCTTCTGTTGGTTCTGATTCCATTCTTCAAGAATCGGGATTAGTGCGTACCGCTTCACTTTTGGCAGCATTGGAAACAAAGGCAATCAAATTATCCGATACGATAGATGTTGGTAATGGCATTTTAGCCATTGGCAAAGATACATTGTGCGACCATAATTGGCATAGGGGTGGATATGGGAAAATCACAGTGGAACAAGGCTTTGGAGTAGCATCCAATATCACCAACTACAAAATAGTAAAAAAGGCATTTGAGAACGGACAAGTATTTGCAGAAGCACTTGCAAAATACGGTTATCAAGTAAAAGACACAAGTCTTGTTTATAATCCTTTGGGATATGGCATTCCCACCACTCCATTACAGAACTTGACTTTCTTTAATTACATAGCTAAAAGTAAGACTGCCATAAAAGAAGCATTGGAATACTCTGTTTCTGATGGATTAGCCAAGCCTGCCCAATCAGATAAAGTAAAAGTAGCCGGAGCAACGGGAACAATTCAACTTTCAAATGGTGAATATGCCGTAGAATTTTGCGGTTACTTTCCTGCCGATAATCCGAAATACAGTATCATTGTTTCCATTAATAAGAAAGAAATACCTGCAAGTGGTGGACTGATGGCAGGTGATGTTTTTAAACAGATTGTTGATATTATGAATGAAAGATAATGAGAAGATTGCTATTTATCATTATTGGATTGCTTGGTTTAGTGGCTTGCAAAACAGACAAAACACCAGTTCCGCAGGATTTTGAATGTTTCAACCAACCACGAGTTTTTATCAAGTACAAACAGCCGATAAACGGATATACTGTTAAAGTTATGTGTATGCCCTATGAATGTTATGACAAAGAAAGAGAAACTGAAATATGGGGTAGCGCATTGCTATGCTTTGAAAAAGAATATAGTAGGTTCTATGTTTATAATGAAAGTTTCTCCGATAGCATTCTCTACTATGTCAATAAAGAGTCGGTCAAAGATGGGTTGGTTTTGAACATAGATTATTTGCCCAAACAGAAAGATGAATATCTGTCAGAAAACTCCCCTTTCTTCTTTCAAGACTTGGATTTTGACGGCACAGAAGAACTTGTAATCAATAATTGGAGGCAGTCAATAAGATACTGCAATACTTATGACGTTTACCGAATAGATATTGGGGGAGCGGAACTGATAACCACTCCACCATTTTACAAGATTAGCAACTATATGACAGAATTTGATTCAATAAAGAAAACAATAACAACAACAGAAGGGACAGATATAAACGGGAATATTGTCTATAAGACATATAACCTCAATAGATAAAGATGATTATCAAAAGGATAGAAATGAAAAAGACATTGTTTATCGTTATAGGATTATTAAGTTGGACTGTTTGCAAGGGACAGAATCAGACAGACTTAGAAAGAATCTCTGTCCCATTGGGATTTGAGTGCTTTAATCAGCCACATATCTACATAAAGTACAAGCAACCGATAAACGGATATACAGTAAAAGTAATGTGGCTGCAAGATGGCGAGGTAGGTAATGCCCTATTCTGTTTAGAGAAACAAGGAGTACAATATTACTACTTTGCGGAGAAATGGACTGATAAGATTCTATATGATAAGGGTAACACATATCCAAACAACACCGTAATAGAGTTGGATTATACGGCTAAATTAGAGAGTGAAGAATATCTTTCGGATGATTCTCCTTTCTTCTTCTCTGATATTGATTTTGACGGAGAAGATGAGTTTGTTATCAACCGCTATAAAAGTGGTTCAAGAGAATCAAATGCCTATGATGTGTACGATGTTACTTCATACGGTTATTTTATACGGAAAACAGAAGTACCATTTACAGAATTAGAAAATGGGCAGTGCAAGTTTGATTCAAAGAACAAGGCTATTGCTGTTTTCGGTTCTAATGGCTGGAATAATACTATCAATCATACCTACCAACTAAAAGGTGAAAAGTTTGAATTGGTAAAATAGCACCATACACAAAAAGCCAACCTACCCATTATAAACAAATGGATAAGTTGGCTTTTCAGTTCTGAACAATATCTATTAACAATAAAACTATGTGTTATACAACTGTATTCATGATTGCGGAGAATACCAAGTAATAGGAACAGATTTTCAGCAGGTAGATTTTTAAGAAGATATAGCTTTATATACCCACTACTGATTTCTATACCGCTACTATATTAAAATTAAAAAAAATGAAAACATTTAGATTAATTGGAATGGCTTTATTAGCCGTAGTAATGTGCGAGAACTTCACTTCTTGCAGTGATGACGAAGAAAAACCTACTAAAAATGATGATGGTGTTATTACCAATCAGAAACGACTAATGGAGATTAAAAAAACTAATGCAGAGGGTAGTCTTGAAATATATACATTCTCATACGATAGCAAAGGCCGATTAACATCTGTTACTGACAGTTGGAACGGTAAAGAATATACTACTCGTTTTACTTGGGGGAATAATACTATTATGGGAGATGGCGATTCTGGCGAAAGTACTTATTTTCTGAATAATAATAATTTAGTGAGTAGTTTCAATACTATTATCCAACGTATAAATAACAGTAATCCAGAAAATACCTATAATTCATCTAATCAATTAATCAATACCTCCATAAGTAGATGTACAGCAACTTATACTTGGAATAATGATAGGATTACAAAATGTTTTGTTGAGGATAAATTTTCCTATAATCAATATTGGGAATATACTTATAGCGGAAAAACTTGCAAAGGTTATTTTCCTCTTTATACTTATAATCTGTTCGGTGATGATTATATTTTTTTCGCACATCCCGAACTGATAGGTATGCGTACTAACCAACTGCCTGAACAGATACTCATAAAGGGAACTGATAAAGGCGAATATGACGATGATTATTATCAAGAAACTTGCAAATCTGAATATACTTATGAAGATAAATTTGAATTTGACTATACTCTAAATAAAGACGGGTATTTGGAAAGTTGTACTATAATACACACAGATGTAAATATTATTAAACAATCATTTGCAGATAAAAATGGTGACGGTGTTATTACTGATAATGAAAGAAATGTAACAGAAACCGATATAGATACTACTATTGTAAATTACTCCTTTAAATGGGAGTAAAGTCCAATTAGGATATAAAAAAAGCCAACCTACCCATTATAAACAAATGGATAAGTTGGCTTTTTCAGTTCTGAACCAATCATTAACGCTTTCTCCTTTTGAACTTTATGGAAGGAGTAAGCCCATACGCACTTTCCGGGAAATATGTGCGGAGAAATTTATCACTTGCTAATCTATAAGTGGTAATAGTGTGCGTTTCCATATAATCAGGTATAAGGCATACCCTTGCATCTTTTTTCATTGAATCTTTCATAGCTATAAAATTTTAAGTTTCACATATACAAGCATATTTAGTTTCTAGAACATTACCAAGCCATAAACACAAAACTTTCAATGAACTACAAATAGGAGTACTTTCATAACTAATACTAGCAATGAGATACTGAAAAGAACACAATATAAGCAATTATATACTACTATTGAACATACTACCCACCTAGGTAGTATAGTACCGTATATAGTAGTAGGGCTACAACCCTCTTTCTTTTAGTGCTTTCTTTCTGGCTCTGTATTCCCTTTGTCTTCTGGCATTTTCTGCCTTATGTTCTCGACAATATTTTTTATTATACTCTGAACTTTTCTCCACGTTTCTAGGAGTTATAAACCGCCTTTCATAGCACTTTATTTCTTCCCCTTTGGAATATCCGTCTATCAGTGAAAACACTTTGTTGGCTTTGGTATGCAGTTCAAATCTAAGCGGTTCGTTATTATATGGTATATAGATAGAAATATTACACTTGATAGTATTAATTCTGTCAATAAATGCGTATTCTATAGTTTCGTGTATAATCTCAAATCTCAATTTATCATCCGTAATATTAGAAACGTCCAGTTCTTTAGGCTCGTCCACTTTAATCAGCAGACCTTGAATCTGTTCCCTTTCCATATAATACTGTGACAGCATTTTTCTTTCATCAGCCAATTTGCCACCTAGTTGCTTGATAATCCCTTTGGCTCTGTCAATGCTCATAGTTCCGTCCAGATAAGCACTGTCTTCCACCTTGGTTATTCTGTTCTCAATATCTTTCAAGTTTTTTTCGGAAGTGGCAATCTTATTATCGTATTCTTTCAGTTTCTTCTGGTAGGCAATTCTATCTTTAGTATTACCAGTGATTAGCTTACTAAGGTAAAGTCCCGAAGCGACACGCCACAATATACTATCCACAATATTTATTTGCACCCATATCCCTTTATCGCAATTCTGGCAGTGATAGGTGTTGTTATTTTTCTTGGCTACCATAATACTGCCACAATAAGGACATCTAAGCAAACCTTTACCAAAGTAATAATTATCATATTTCTTTTTGGGAAGCAATATATTGCCCTTGGCAATCTCCTTACACTTGTTTATCATTTCTATGGTAACTATCGGAGGATAAACATTACCTTCTGTTTTTAATTTGTTCAAACCACTAGAACTGGACGGTTCACCCGCATAGGCTATATTTCTAAGCGTCAAACTAACAAACTTACAAGCATAGGTTCTACTACCTTTTCTAATGATACCTTGTTCTGTCAGTTCTTTAGCCAATGAATTATAGCTGTAATTACCAGTAAGATACATATTAAATATTTTTCGTACTACACTGGCTTCTTTTTCGTCTTCCACTATCCTACCATTATCCACCTTATAGCCATATAGCAACCATCCACCAGTATAGATAGACTGTTTACGGTTAGCATCCTTGGTACGTTTCCATCTGGCTAGCTTGGTTCTCATTTCACTTTCTGCCATCTGGCTGAACAAAGTAAATACCATATCTGCCGCCTCATCTACAGTTCCATCATCTTTTAACAGTCTGATAGAGGGGTTCTTTACTATAAGCTGTACCTTTCTTTCAACCAGATAATCCAAGACACTAAAGTTTATCTTCTTCTTTCTGGCGATACGTGATACTTCCCAACAATAGACACAATTTATTGTATTGTCCGATTCTATCAGTTCTTTCATTCTGTTAAGTCCGGCACGCTCTTCTTCTGGCAGTTTAATACCAGATTCTTTCTCGCAAATAGAAATAATATCTTCTGGCTTGTAACCGTCCTTGACAGCCATCCGATAAATCTCCTTTTCTTGTTCGTCAAAGTCCTGCACCTTGGTAGATACTCTTACTAATAATATTGCTTTCATACTATCATTTACTAATCAGATGCAAATATACTAATATAAGTAACAAGATATTCAAATATAGGTAAAGAATATCCATCCTGTAGCATGTGCTCCGATCTGGTGAACCGGACGACAGATGTGTACTTCACCGTCACGTGTGATGTAGAAATGATATCCGATGCTTGCAAAGCCTCTTGCCAAATGACATCTTCGAAGAGCTTCTACGGAGAAATTCTTGTTACAGCGTGTTGCTGAACAATGAACTACCAGGAGTTTTACCTCCCGATAGTTCTGATAAAAACTTCCTGCTCTCATAGTCTATTTCATGCAGGAATTTAGTCCGAATATGCCTGCCAGGGCAGATGCCACGGCAATTACCACTTTGATGATCATACTCCAGGTTGAATTTGATTTTTTTTCCATATAACTGTTATTTAGTTATTAGTGATTTAATGATAGCGCAGCCTTTAATTATTAATTTTTTCATTATTAATTTCTAAAGGCTGCGCCTTTAGATCCTATCCCAGCGGATCATCCTCTATACCTCCGTCGCCTCCTGAATTTCCACCTCCACCGGTGTTTCCTCCATCGTCTCCTCCTGGTGTGGGCGTTTTGGAAATATCCACAGTGGTCTGTCCTGCCTTCTGTGCTTTGAGCACGGCGCGTGTGGCAGCACGGGTAGGGACCGGTGAGAACTCCATACCGGCGAAGATGTTTTTCAGATCTTCTCCGGGGATAAACTGAATATTGACTCCGGTAATGTTGGCAGCCGTGAATTTCTCCGCCGTTTCCGCCCCCCGGCTGGTTATCTGTAACCGGAATTTTCCCAGGTCTCCGAAGTCTACCTGTTCTCCTGCCCGCAGGCCGTCAATCATATTCTCGACGGTAGCGATGATAACGGCAGTCACGTCCGCCCTGCTGGCGGTGGTCTGCGATGATACTCTCTTGGCGAGTGCTTTTAGTGATAACTCTTGCGAAACCTGCGCTTTCGCATACGCTTTTTTGGCCTCTTCCTGATTCATTGGATTGCCCATCATTGCAATACTGTAATTCAATGCCATAGTTGTGAATTATGAATTAAAAATAAAAAATGAAGGATGAATTTCACCCGTGTAAGTTCAGTGAAATACTGTGCTTCCCGTGGTGAACGAAACAAAGGTACGATGTGCTGAGGGGTGAATAATGAAAGAGATTATTCCTTCATGAAACTGCATGATAAAGAGTGAAAAGTATTTGCCTAAGGTGAGCTATATGTAATATAAAATGCTTATCTTTATGCTATGATAATCAATAAAATAACTCTTATGAAAACAAGTAATGAAAATGAAAAGGCCCCTGAAGAAGCCTGGCCCGTACGCCCTTACTCCAAACGTGAGCTTGCCGAGGCTTATGCTCCGAATATCTCTCCCGTGTCTGCCCTGAACCGCTTGGCACAATGGTTTAGATATAACCTGCAACTGAGCGAAGCCTTGCTTCAGACAGGCTATAAAAAGCGCCAGCAGATATTTACTTCCATGCAGGTGGAATTGATATTCAGGTATCTGGGAAGACCTTAGATCGTTGATAAATAAAAAGATAAGAAATACTATTGTCAACAATTGATAGTATCTCTTATCTTTATATCGGTTCCCTTTTATTTGAGGAACAATTTGGTTTGATGCCACTTCCCGGTCAGTTCATCCGGTACGAAGTCTTTCGCCGGATCATCTTTGTATTCTTTCCATGGTGACTGTGACCATACGAAAGGCTTGCCCTTGAACCAGGCTACCCCGTACAGCATCCAAAATGAAGTTTTCGTGCCTTCATCGGACGGTTCGTACTTTAGACCTGAAAGTAATTCAAGAACCTTGTTTGCAGAAAACGCCTTAGAGTCGACTGCTCCGTCAGGAATGGTTCTGGGGTATTCCGTTGTTCCAAATCCCAAGTCCCAACGTCCATAGATGGACAGTGGCTCATCATCTGCTATGTGGGTAATCAATGCTTTTGCGTCTTCCTCATTGTTCACATTCCCAATCATGTCAAAGAACTGCACTCGCCTGAGTGGCCTGTTGTCTGTGGAGCCTAAGTCATACGCCACTTTTTTGAATACCGGATAGTTTACTCCCAAGATATATTCATTAGTCATCAGGTGCTTATCATAATCCAAATCCGGATCGAATTCATTTTCAGGTTCATATTTCCCGGTTAAGCAACTATCCTTTCCGCACCTTAACATTGCAAAGCGTTTATAACTCATTTCTATCAATGACATTTCTTTCGTATTGGCATCAATAACCATATAACCGTTCAGATAGGTGCCCGAATTGCTGGTTTTTATGTAGTTGAAGAAATCATCAATGTCTGTCGCGAACATTTCGGCAGCAGCAGAACGCCAACACAGCCATACTGCCTCTTCTTTTTGCGACTGCGACATGGGATTGTATGAATAACGGTGAGTAGTTTCATTGAAGCAAATGCCATGTTTGTTGAATCCAAAATCCATGTTGCTGCCTACTTGCCCGAAACAATACGAATTCTGTGACACAAAGTCGATCCCTCCCTCATTATTGCGGATTGTGTAGGAAATCGTGTGTGAATTCGACAGGTAGCCGCACCAACTGTTGTGCGTCCATACGATGTCTCCGTCATCTGTCCGTTTGACGAAAGCGGAACAATGGTCGGGCTTGTGCAAACCGTATGTGCTTTCCAGTGAGTTGGCCACGGCATCCATCAAGTCCATCTGAGTATTGATAAAGTAGATGTCTCCGAAAGATATTTTATCTTCCCCGTAGCCTAAACTGAATGTATCCCAATTGAAAAGGTCATTCTTCACTTCGTCAATGGAGCGTATATACCCGCAAGACAAGGCATCGTATATACCCCACATTCGATAAAATAGCCTTTCTATCGCTTTCACATACTTGCCAATAGCCGGTTCTTCCCGATTGTCTCTTATCCATTTTGTAGTAAAAAGGTAGTTGCTTTTCAGCGAATTTTCCGCTTTCTTCAAGTCTTTCGGTTCCGGAGGGCACGTATGGGGAAATGTATGGCTTGTGTCACACAAGTAGGAGTTCTTCCAAGTATTGTTGCGTGATGCGCGTATCATATCCTCGCCCTGTAGTTCTCCCTGTATGAACCCGGCAACATACTCGTTGGTAAGGACATCCGAATGCTCGTGCGTGGAAATTATAGAAAAATTCCAGCAATTGTCCTTAAACTCTGCATACCCTACGCAGGATTTCCCCTTCTGAATCCTGTTGAATTTTCTGTCTTCTTGTTGTGTCATATCATTCTAATTTTAGTGGATTTAAATATTGTTCCCTTCCTTGATTTCAGTCGAGTTAAATATTTCCAGTTCATGTTACATTTTGATGTGGAAAATGCAATTTTTATATAGGCTGAAATGGACTAAGACAAAAATAACGGGAAACGATCATATATAGATTCTAAAATCAATAAATTTTAAAGAAAAATCGTATAGCGTTGGTATTTAGAATGTTAATTCTGAAATGGCATTCTTTATTTTACGATTTCAAACTTTTTTTGACGATATCGAGTGGGGGTAAGCGAGCTTTATCTCAGGGGGAATAATCCTATAATGCGCAAACCGAACGCTTATATCTGCGTTGGCTTGCGCACTTATCTGTATCGGCCAACGCTTATATCTGCGATGGCCTTCTCACTTATCTGCATCGGGCGATGCACTTATCTCTGGCAATACCCGGCTCCACTTATTTGAATCCCTTGTCCACTTCATCGTTTTGTATGTCCACCACTTCATATTCCGTACTTCCCTGTTCATTCCTTCTTGTCCGGAAACCGTACTTTTCCAGTGACATTACCAATGTCTGTATGGTCTGCCTGTTCACCTGTATCTTTCCGTAAATGGCGATCTTGCTGAGTATGGCTGCCGCCGGCATCCATTTTATGCAGTAATCCTGCGGTTGCGGCTTGCGGAAGTATACGAGCAGGTTCTCCTCCACGGGATCTTTCATGCGGTGCAGTTCATTGTGCCGGTTCAGCTCGTTTATTTCCTCTCCTTCATACCAGTACCGGTATCCTTCCTTTATCAACGCGTAGGCCTGCGCATATATCCCCTCATAATTGACCGGTGTGCGATAATCCAGTGTAATGATGGAGGAGGGGAGGAAACGCCGGTTTCCGCCTATGTCCTGCAGGCATTGGCGATTGTTCGTACTGGCAATGAAGGATGCATGCCGTGTGAAATTGTATGCCTGCATGTCGTATGCTTTCCGCTCCGTCACGCTTTCCTGTGTGATGACCCGTTTCAATCCGGCCAGATCACCTATCCTGGCCCCTTCAAATTCTTCCATATTGATGATGAGGTGCGTGCTGAGCAGCAGCTGGTGGTCCTTGTTGTCCGGGTTCACCATTCCGTTCCGGTAATACTCCCTCCACTGGGGAGGTAAGAGCCTGCGTATCCAGGTACTTTTTCCTTTTCCTTGTTCGGAGTACAGGATGATCACAAGATGGTTGACCTGCTCGTCCTGCAGTGCACATGCCAGCATTCCCACGAACCACCTGCGGAAACTTTCTTTCCAGAACTCCTGATCTTCCGCCTGTACCGTATTCGCCAGCCGGCCGATATAATCTGTCTCTCCATCCCAGGGTTCCAGTTTTTCTACGTAGTCTGTGAACGGGTTGAAATCCCTGGCATAGGTGGAGTCAATGACCGCCTGCAGATAATTCCTGAAACACTTGATGCCTGCCAGTTGCAGGGCCAGGAATATGGAGTTGTAGCTTCTTGCCCTCATAGGTCGGAACCTGCCTTTCCATCTCTCTTCTTTCTCATCGAAGTTTAGGTATTCCAGCCTGTCCAGTATTACATTCCTTCGGATATCATAATGTGCCTTCAGGAAGTCGAGTACTTGGTTGATAATGTCCGGCTTCTCTTCCTTATGATGGATGGCTGCTTCCTCCGTCTTGTCGGTATAGATGTATGCATTGTGTATGGGCACAGCCACATCGAACCCTTCACCGCCGAAATTTTCCTGAGCCAAACGAATTGCCACGCCCTCTTCCAATGCTTTTGCATAACATTTGTTTCCCAGAGCGAATATGAAGCTGTCCCTGCTTCCCGTTTCGAATTTAGCAATCCTCTTTACTGCGAGTACCGCCTTGTTGAATTCCATCCTTTCCCACGGCTCAGCTTCCGCCTTATCACTTATCACCCTATCACTTACCGCCTTATCACTTACCACCTTATCACTCTCACTCATCGCCTTCCCACTCTTCTTTCTCCCCGTCTGCGGTTTTTCAGGCGGCACAATACCGGTCAGTATCTCATCGACCTCTTTCATAAGTTCTTCATTCAGATATGCCTTTTCATCGAAAGAAGTGAAGAATCCTCTTGATATATCCTTTCCGCTTCCGTCCACTTCCACGTCCAGCAGCTTTTCATAGTATTCTTTGCAGGTATCATACATCATCCTGTGATATTTCTCCAACGCAGCAAAGTCCTTTTCTCCGTTAGAGAATGTCTCCCTGAGAGTGGTGGCATCTTCCGTCTGCAGGAACACGAATATCTTGAATCCATGTGCCTTTGGAGTGAGGAAACTGCCCAGCGTGTTAGGATCCTTGTTGATTTTCTCCCTCAAGTCTTCCAACTTCTCTTCGGGCTGGTCGTCAATGTCCAACAGGATGACATGCGTGTACCTTGTGATGCTGTAAGCTTGTCTTTTTTCGCTGTATCCTGCCGTGACGGTGTAGAATGGCAATTGCTTCTTCACATTGTTTGCCTCTTCTGTCTTTCCCTGGCTGACGAGCAGTCTTATTTTGAATACAAGTTTTGCGTGTACTCCCTTTGTGATGTTTTCAATTACTTTTCTCAGGGTTATCTCTCCCCGAACGTTGCTGAATCCGCTGTATGCGGTAACCGGAATATTTTCCATTTCTTTGTTAGTTGTTTTAGTCTGCCTTGTTGGCGGTGCGAAGTAGGGTATAATATCCGGAATGACAAAAACGCCTTTTTCAACCGAAAAGGCGTTTTTGCACAATTTTGAATTCCTACATCTTTTCCTTCTTCTTTTCCATTCCCGCTTTCTCTTCCCTGATTTCTTTCCTTAAGCTAATGATTTCGGTATTAATGCTTTCCAACGTCAGAAATCCTTCCTCATGCTTTCCTTTCTCGAACCTTGCCATGCGGTACAGCTTCCTTGCCAGATGCTTTGTCCCTTTGAGTCCCGCCTCTTTTTTATGATGGATAAGCATGTTTATCCAGGGAGTGAGGAACTCTATTCTTTCTTCCGCCCTGACTATGACCTGCTGGTCAACCGGTTCATTTTCAACCAACAGGATGTCGATCCTGTTTCCTTTTCTCTCGATCTCAATGCCACAGGCATCTTTAGTTATGAGCTCAATGCTCAAGATTGTGTTTTTTTAGTCATAAAACTACAATTTTAGATGTTAGTAATTTATTTTAAATTTGCATTCGAAAGCAAAATTAACGGTTATTCTCGTGAAATCTGTCATAATGGTATAGAAAAATGAAACTTTTCTGTTCTGTGTGTGATGCACAAAACGATGTAATAGGTGGTAGCCCTACCTACCTATTAATATAAAGTGTGTGTAACAAGGTCTAAAGAAAAAGTAGGGAAATACGCGCCTGTGCGTATGTATACGTGCGTACATTATTATAAAAGAGAAATATGATGTTAGGAAACTGTCGGGATGAGGTTGCGATAGTTGAAATAGATACATGAAACGGAATGAAAGCTGATGTTTCAAGAAAAATTGTAATGGATGTGGGGTGTTTTTTAATCGTTCGTTTAATATGCGCAAAGATAATGCCTTGAAATGAAACAACAAAATATTCTGATAGATAAAATCGATTTTCTCTTTAATAAATGTCATATGTTACTAATCCATAGTGAGTTATCCCTGAAATAAAATTGTGATTTTAAACTTGTTTTTTTATCGAAAGAATCTTAGGGAAGATACAGGTTAAAATGCCATCTTTTAAACGAACGATTAAAAGACGTTTTTCTTTATTAATCCATTCGTCTTCAATATATTAAAAGTAGATAACGACTTGATTTATCTATTTCGGCTTGAAAGAGGAAATGTCTTGCTCAAGCCGCGAAGCGTATCCATACCTAAAGTAATATCCTCGATTTTATTTATTGCAAGTGGTTGAAACTCAGAAATATTGGTTTGCAGCTCGTACACGTGATAAGCAAGAATTTGCAATTGGCAAGTTTCTTGAGAAGCTGAAATCAAACGAAAATTTGGATATTGACTATTATCTGCCGACTAAAATTGTAATATCTCAGTTGAAACACCGTCGGAAGCGTAGTGTAGTCCCTGTTATCCGCAATTTGATTTTCGTTTGTGCCACCAAGCAAACAGCCTGTGACATTTCTAATGTTTATGGTGTACGGCTTTTCTATATGAAGGATCTTTTCACTCACTCCATGCTTGTCGTTCCCGACAAACAGATAAAGGATTTCATGTTTGTCATGGATTTGAATCCGGACGGTGTCAGCTTTGACAATGAACCTCTCACAATAGGGAATAAAGTCAAGGTCGTTAAAGGCGATTTTCGTGGTATTGAAGGAGAAATTGCTACAGAAGCCAATAAGACATACGTCGTTATTCGTATTAATGGTATTTTGACAGCCAGTGTAAAAGTACCAAAATCCTATCTGAAGATAATAAAATAATATTTAATCATATCATACTCATATTTCAATGAATGATCTGCTTTCTTGTGCTCGTGAGCTTCAGCATTTGGCTCATAAGCTTATGTATCTTGGCATGGATGGTGAACCCATCTATTCAGATGATTTTACTCGACTGAACAAGGAGGTTCTTGTAGAATCGGATTCTCTTTTTGCCGCAAAAAGTTCCGGTATCGAAGAAGAAGCCAACCTTTGTTTAGCTCTTCTGATGGGCTATAATGCCACCATCTACGACAATGGAGATAAAAGAGAAAAGAAACAAGCTGTTTTAGACCGCATCTGCAATATTTTGAAACAGCTTCCCCCTTCTTTGCTAAAAGTCCGTTTGCTGGCTTTTTGTTATGGGGAGATTTATGAAGAATCCTTGCTTCAAGAGGCCTATGGCATTATTGATGGTTGGGACAAGGCAACTTTGAATTCTGAACAAACAGAAATCATAGAAGAGTTGAAAAATATTGCGGATAATCCTTATCCGTTTGAGGAGATAGAAGAGTAGGATTAGAAGATTTGTCTGATTCGTTAAGACATAAAACTGTCCGTGGTGTTGGATGGAGCTTTATTGATAACATAGCCAGTTCCGGTATCGCCTTTTTGGTGGGATTAGTGCTTGCTCGTTTATTGACTCCTGCGGAATATGGCGTAATGGCAATGATAGCTATATTTATAGCTGTTTCCACTTCCATTATTGACAGTGGTTTTTCCAATGCACTTATCCGGAAAGTACACGTAAAACGAGTTGATTATAATACTGTTTTCTATTTTAATCTGACTGTCAGTATTCTTGTTTATGTGCTTTTGTATTTTGCTTCTCCGGCCATTAGTGTATTTTTCAAAGAACCCATCCTGGTAGAAGTTACAAGAGTTATAGGGTGGGTGTTGATTATCAATGCACTTGCTATCATCCCCCGCACCCAATTTGTGAGGGAGGTAGATTTCAAGACACAAACAAAAGTCTCTCTGATTTCTTCTATCAGTAGTGGAGTTATTGGAATAGGAATGGCATTAGGAGGTATGGGGGTGTGGAGTTTGGTTGGTCAGCAACTTTCCCGTCAATTTCTGAATACACTATTTTTATGGATATATAGCAAATGGCATCCGGTATGGGAATTTTCTACGAAGAGTTTTAAAGAACTCTTTGGTTTTGGATCCAAACTATTACTCTCGGGCTTGTTGGACACTATTTATAAAAATATCTATTATATCATCATCGGGCGTTTCTATACTTCTGCGCAATTGGGCCAATATACCCGTGCCGAGCAATTCAATACGATATTTTCCAGTAATTTGACCACCGTTGTCCAACGTGTCAGTTATCCGGTTTTAAGTTCTATTCAGGAGGAACCGGAACGCTTGCGTGAAGCTTATCGGAAGGTGATAAAGATTACTATGCTGATAACCTTTGCCTGCATGTTGGGATTGGCTGCTGTAGCGAAACCTTTGATTATTATCTTGATAGGCGAAAAGTGGTTGCCTGCCGTTTACTTTTTGCAAATCATCTGTTTTAGCGGCATGCTTTATCCTCTTCATGCCATAAATCTGAATATTCTTCAGGTGAAAGGACGTTCGGACCTATTCTTGAAATTAGAAATTATAAAGAAAATAATAGCTGTTGGTCCCATTGTTATTGGTATCTTTTGCGGTATTGAATATATGCTTTGGGGAAGTGTGATAACTTCGTTTATAGCTTATTTTCTGAATAGCTATTATTCGGCAAGCTTAATAGATTATCCGACAGGAACACAGATAAAAGACATACTTCCCACTTTTGTAGTTTCTTTAGTGGTAGCATTTGTCATGTGGGGACTTTCTCATTGGAATATTCCTGTTTATGCATTATTGTTCATTCAGATTCCGGTAGGAGTATTCTTAGCTTTAATTATTTATGAGAAACTGCATCTTGACGAATATCTTGAGATCAAGCAGTTGGTGCTTTCTGCGCTCAGACGTAAGTAGAAAATCAAAAACAAATTAATTGTAGTAAGATGGAAAATAAAGTAATTACGGTTACTTCTCCATTACTTCCTTCACTGGACGATTTCATTCCTTATCTGCAAGACATCTGGAATCGCAAGTGGCTGACCAATAATGGTCATTATCATCAGGAATTAGAGAAGGCGTTGTGTGAGTATTTAAAAGTACCTTATATCAGTCTTTTTACTAACGGTACGTTACCTTTGATGTGTGCACTCCAGGCGTTACGTATAACGGGAGAAGTAATCACGACTCCTTATAGTTTTGTAGCTACTACCCATTCTTTGTGGTGGAATGGCATAAAACCTGTGTTTGTTGACATTGACCCCGAAACTTGCAATATTGATCCCGATAAGATAGAAGCAGCAATTACCCCAAAGACTACAGCTATTATGCCTGTACATGTTTATGGAAAACCTTGTGATACGGAACGCATTCAGGAGATAGCCGATAAATATGGACTGAAGGTGATTTATGATGCTGCCCATGCCTTTGGGGTGGAGGTAAATGGAAAGTCAATCCTGAACGCAGGAGATATGTCAACATTGAGCTTTCATGCTACGAAAGTTTATAATACTATAGAGGGAGGTGCGCTAATCTGTCATGATGAAAAGACAAAAAAGCGTATTGATTATTTGAAGAATTTCGGTTTTGCGGGAGAGACAGAAATAGTTGCTCCTGGTATTAATGGGAAAATGGACGAGGTTCGTTCTGCTTATGGCTTGCTTAATTTAAAGCAAGTGGATGCGGCTATTGAATCCAGGCGTCAGGTTGCTGTCAAGTATCGGGAAGCATTGAAAGATGTTGAGGGTATCAGTTTTATGGAAGATATGCCGGGTGTACGTCACAACTATTCTTATTTCCCGATTTTCGTGGATGCTGAAAAGTATGGCATGACCCGTGACGAACTTTATTTTAAGATGAAAGAGCAGAATGTGCTAGGCAGGCGATATTTCTATCCGTTGATAAGTGAGTTTTCTACTTATAGAGGACTGGAGTCTGCAAGAGCTGATAATTTGCCGATAGCGCATAAGATAGCAAATAGCGTGATATGTTTGCCGATGTACTTTGGCTTGGTAGAGGAGAATTTGGAATGTATAATTGAAATTATTGCAGAATGAATATTTTGGTTTTAGCTGGGGGAGCAGATCAAATTGCTCTTATACAGGAATTAAGGAGTAGGAATGTACAAAATATAGTACTTATTGATTATTATGAAAATCCTCCAGCTAAAAAATATGCGGATAAACATGTTGTGGCAAGTACACTTGATGTGGAAGCTGTAAAAAGAATAGCATTGATGGAAAAGGCTGATTTAGTTTGTACGGCATGTACTGATCAGGCATTATTGACAGTTGCACAAGTTTCAGAGGAACTTTTATTGCCGTGTTATATTTCTTATCAGACAGCATTGAATGTTACGAATAAATCTTATATGAAAAAAGTTCTGAAAGAATTTAATATTCCGACATCTCAATATGCAATTTTAGATTCTTTTGATAATACTGCTTTAAATAATTTTCATTATCCTTTAGTTGTAAAACCTGTTGATTGCAATTCTTCAAAGGGAGTTAAGAAAGTATTCACAGAAATGGAATTGCATGTGGCTTTGGAATCGGCAATATTATATAGTCGTACAAATACAGCAATTGTAGAAGAGTTTAAAGAAGGTGAAGAAATATCTGCTGATTTCTATGTTGAGAAGGGAATTGCCAAATTTCTATGTGCGACGAATTCTGCTAAAATGAGGAATACACATTCGTTTACTATTCTGCAGAGTCGCTATCCTGCTATTGGAGATGAACAGAAAGGGGAATTATTAAGAATAGCTCAGCAGATAGTAGATGCTTTTCATTTGGAAAATACACCGCTATTGGTGCAGTTAATACTGAAAGATAATCATTTTGACGTATTGGAATTCAGCACACGAATGGGAGGTGGCTCCAAATATAAATTAATAGAAGTTTTGTCAGGTGTTAACATTATGTCAAGTTATGTAGATTTGATTTTAGGGGAATCTCCTCGTATGGCACCTTGGGAGAAAGTAAAATATGCAGTAATGAATTATATTTACTGCTATCCTGGAATCATTAATAGTTTTGAGGGATTCAAAAACTTGTTGGACAATTCTTTTATAGAGGAGTATTTTTTGTATAAAACGGAAGGAATGGAGATAACAAAAGCTGAAACGAGTGGTGACAGGGCGGCAGGTTATTTAGTAGTGGCATCAACCGAACAGGAACTGCAAGAAAAAGTTAGTTATATTGATTCACAACTTGCAATTCTTAATAATAATGGTGTTGATATAATGTGTCATGGTTTATCTGATTTAGTTTTATGAACCCACCCAAAATTACTATAATTGGTGCTGGTAACGGAGGGCAGGCGATGGCCGGTCACTGTGCAGCTTTAGGAGTTCATGTTTGTTTATATAATCGTGATATGGAACATATCTTTTCTATAGCCCAGAGTCATTTGATTAGATTGGAAGGGGTTTTAGAAGAAGAAGGTTATATTGATTTAATTACTGATGATATAAAAGAGGCCGTTGAGTTTTCCAATATAATTTTGATTGTGACTACAGCCACTGCACATCGTAATATAGCTGAGCAAATACTTCCCTATTTAAAAGATGGACAGATTATCATTTTGAATCCGGGAAGGACATGCGGAGTTTTAGAAATTGCTAATATTTTGGCGAAGAGACCTAATTTGAATATACATATAGCAGAAGCTCAAACATTGGTTTATGCTTGTAGAATACTGTCTCCCGGAGTAGTCAATATTATTGGGGTTAAAGATAGAGTAATGTTGTCCGGACGCAATATGGATGAAACGGAACTTATACTAAATCAAATTCGCTCTATTTTTCCTTGCTTTATACCAGCAAAGAATTTGATTCATACGAGTTTGGAAAATATCGGTGCTATATTTCATCCTGCTGTTGTTCTGTTCAATGCGGCCACCATAGAGCGAAATAATCCATTTTATTTTTATCGTGATATAACCCCTAATGTAGCATCTTTTATTCAAAAACTTGATGAAGAACGTTTGAATATAGGCAAAGCGTACGGGGTAAATTTGATGGCTGTTTATGATTGGATGACTTATGCATACCCAGGAACGTGGGGGAATGGATTATGCGAACGTATGCGTAATAATCCTGCATATCATGATATATTGGGACCCGGCTCTATCTTTACCCGACAATTAACGGAAGATATACCTACTGGATTAATTCCAATGAGTGAATTGGGAAAAAAAGTGGGTATTTCAACCCCTTTAATGGATTCAATAATTATATTGTCTTCGGCATTGTTGGGGATTGATTTTAAATGGCAAGGGCGTACTTTGGAAAACCTGGGACTTTCTCATCTGGAAAAGGATGATATACTAAATTTATTATCATGACGCGTTTACAAGAAAATGAAATTTTTGGATTAGTAAAGACGGATATTGACGTACATACTTTGGGAATAACCACAATAGCGCATTTGTTAAGAGACTGTGGTTATGAGTGCTATATTTCTCCCAATGAGATATCTGTTGCAGTAGAGAGTATATATAAGTTGAATAATTTTTCATTGCTTCAAAAATGGATTTCTGACCATAATATAACTCGTATCGGTTTTAGTTATCGATTAGATCCCAGTGAAGCAAAAGACTACTTTTGCCATCTTTTCTATGAAATGAAGAATCATAATCTTTTCGTTGAAAATGGAGGATGTTTGCGAGGGGTATTTTTTGCAGGTTTACCTGATGCTTGTTTACTGGTAAAAAGAGAATTGGGTGAGCAGGTACTAGTTTTTCCGGGCGATGAAACTCCAATAGAATCACTTCAAAAATTAGGTGTTCCGGAGTCTAAATTTCCAAAAGATTTGAAACTGAATTCAGAGTATGACAATATGCGCTGGGCTTTTGCTAAAGATTTAATTGAGTCTGAGACTTATAAATGTATAACTCCGCAGGATCATTTGGGATATATTGAGGCTGGGAAAGATAGTGATTCTTTCATTAAAAGAGCAAACTATTGCAAGGAACGTCATACCCTTCCTTTAATTCGTGCTCATGTTGGTCCTTATAATCCCAATCGTTTAGAAGCTATAAAAGAATTTTTTTCATGGGAAAAGGATTTAGCCAAGGCGCATCTTTTAGATATCCTTTCTATAGGTTCTTCTCAGTTAACCCAATCAAAGTTTGGGGAGGATTGGAATGGATTGCCTAATGGTGGAGGTATACCTGTTAATTCAGAACAAGAGTATCAGATGATAAAGGAAGCAGCTTCTCCTATGCTTGTAAGAACGTATGCTGGCACAAAGAATGTTCCGGATATGGCTAAGATGCACGAACGCTGTTTAAATATATCTTGGCATGCTTTGTCTTTTTGGTGGTTCTGTGAGATAGATGGGCGTGGTTCTAATTCTGTATTAGAAAACTTGAAAGAACATCTTGAGACAATAAAATATATTGCAAGTACTGGCAAACCGCTTGAGCCTAATGTTCCTCATCATTTTGCATTTAGAGGTACAGATGATATATCATATATTATATCAGGATATCTAGCAGCAAAAAGTGCGAAGAAATTAGGTATAAGAAATCTGATTTTGCAGAATATGCTGAATACTCCCAAATATACTATTGGTTTGCAGGATTTAGCTAAAGGCAGAACGATGCTACAATTGGTTAGAGAATTGGAAGATGATAACTTTACCGTTCATTTGCAGTCTAGAGCTGGGTTGGATTACTTTTCACCGGATTTGGATAAAGCTAAAATACAATTGGCGGCAGTCACGGCTTTAATGGATGACATTGAGCCAAATGATAGAGATAGTCCTGAAATAATTCATGTTGTAAGTTATTGTGAAGCCGTGCGTTTAGCTACTCCTCCTGTCATTAATGAAAGCATTCAAATAACTTTGGCGGCATTAAACAAATACAGAAAATTAAGGGCTATTGGTCAAATTGAAAACATGGCTTATAATCAAGAATTGAATGAGCGTACAGAAGATATGTATCAAGAGGCCAAAGAGGCAATACGTATTTTAGAAAGATATATACCCAATTTATATACTGCAGAAGGACTGTATCGCGTATTTAAGGAAGGTTTTTTGCCAGTTCCTTATATGATAGATTCTAATAACAAATATAATGAAGCTACCATGTGGAATACAGCGATTAAAAATGGTGGCATTAGGGTTATTGATGAAAAAGGAAAAGTAATTAGAACATCTGTTCGTTATGATAAAATAATCTCATGTCATGGATGAATTTGAGAAGGCATTGCAAGAACGCTTCTTGTTGCAGGAAGAATATTTAGGAGATAATAAACCTGTTAATGAGAGTTTCCCTTTAGTTTCTGTTACAGTAACCACTTATCAGCATGTTAATTATATAAGGGACTGTCTAAATGGAATATTAATGCAGAAAACAGATTTCCCTTATGAAATAATTTTAGGAGAGGATGGGTCGTCTGATGGTACTCAAGAAATATGTAAGGAGTATGCGGTAAGATATCCTGATAAAATTCGATTATTTATTCGTGATAGAAGAATTTCGCAATTTGTAAGAAAAGATGGGACTGTTTCTCGTTTTAATGGCATTTGGAATAGAATGTCTGCAAGAGGTAAATATATAGCATGGTGTGAAGGTGATGATTATTGGACTGATCCTCTAAAATTGCAGAAGCAGGTGAATATACTTGAGTCAGACAAAAATATAGGCTTTGTTTATTCAAAATTCCAATTAGTCAATTTAGACAATATGCTTATTGAAAACTCTTCAACTGTGTCAAATCAATTATCCCACTCCAAAACAGGATATTTATTACCCTCTTTACTGCGCAATAATTTTCCACAAACTCTCACTGTTATGTTTAAGAAAGAACTGTTGGCTAATTTCGACAAATATTATAGTTATGGCTATGATTGGCCTCTCTTCATTCATATATGTGGAAAGTGCAAATCGGTCTTCTTAAAAGACGTAACCGGATGTTATCGGATAAATCCTAATGGAATGATGGCTTCCGGTACATTGAAAGATGTGGATAATGGTGGTTTTACCACTTTAAATGGAGCTTTTAGAGCGTATTTGTGTGGGGAATATAAAGCTGCTTCTATTTTGGATAAACTGAAAATTAATGTGTATATGTATTATCGCCTTTCTAAAGGTGATATCAAAGACTCTGTAGAGTTGGAGAACTGTGTCAAAAGTCGTTTGCTGTATCAACTAATGCGAAGGATGACATTTGTTTGGGCTTTTCTTCTAAAAAAGAAATGATGAGCGTTTTTGTTGTAATGCCATTAAATTTTTTGCTGTATTTTGGTACCTTCATTTTTTCTTATAGAAAATCTGGGCTCACTATATATTCCTTTGTATGGTTGATGTATTCTATATTTGCGGCTTTCAGTGTTTATCTCTGTTTGTCCGGATTATATTGGAGTGTTATGTATACATCATCTTATGAATACGAACCACTTTCTCCAATACCATTTTTTATCAATTATTTTTGTGTTTATTTGATATTAATGCCTCTGAATAAAATCAAGGTTGAGAAAATGAATTTCTCAACCTTACTCTATTCCCGGAGAAATTGGAATATAGTTTATGTCTTATTTGCTATTGATATTATATATGCATTGATTAAACTAACACAGCTGAAAACAGCCATTTCTTTCGGTTTTGGGAATATACATAGCATGGGAGGAGATAATATTTCAGATTTGTATTATAGTGGGAATCCATTAGCTAAACTTTTTAATTCTATAGGACGTTTTTCACATGTGATGATTGTTCCTTTTGTTTTATTATATATTTTCAGGGGTTATAAATGTGCTGAATGCTCTAAAAAGTTTTTAGTGTCTTATTTGATAGTATTTTTATTTAATGCTCTATCAATAGGTTTGACTACAGGATCAAGAGCAAATTTGTTTTTTGGCATACTAAATCTATCTTTTTTCTTCATTCTTTTCTGGAATACTATGTCTTACAGATTCAGAAGAAAAGTTTTGTGGGTGGCAGTTGCTGTTGTCGCAATACTGTTTGTTGTCGTTGCTCAAATTACCGAAGAACGTTTTGGGGAGAATGTAAAGAGGACAGCAGTGGATTCAATCTATGAATATCTTGGAGAAACATTTCCTGTTCTAGGTTATGAATATTGGGACAAAGTGAATTTTACTGGAGGAAAAAGATTGTTTTCTGAGTTTTTTAGCTTATTTGATAGTAGTTTTAAAGCTGGAGATAAAAGTGATTGGTATCATTATACAGGGGTAAGAGTGGATTGGTTCAAAACGGTGTATGGTGATTTATATATAGAGTTTGGTCCCGTATTGCCAGTAATAATTCTATTTATTATAGCTTTTTCCTTTACTATATACTTACGAAAGGGGAGTGGAGTATCCTGCTATAGGATAAGTGTTATTTATAAATATTATTCTTTTTCTGTAGGAGGAATATTTGGCTTCCTTAATATGTGTTCTATTTTTGATATAGTGGTAATCTTTTTGACTTTCTTGATGCCTTATTTTTTGCAAAAACAATTCTGCTCCAAATCAATCGTTAACACGTTAGACTGAAAAATGACTAAAAAAAGATATGCTGTAATATTGTTGAATTACAATACAGTTGAAGATGCAGTAATTGCAGCATCAAGTATTGTAGAGAACGCTATATCTGATGATTATGTGATATGCTTCGTAGATGGCTGTTCAACTAAAAATAATCAGGTCGAAATATTTATTTCTGCCAACATTCACAATACTTGTGTTTTAAAATTAGATGAGAATGTCGGATATGCAAGAGGAAATAATGCCGGGGTTCGGTATCTGTTAGAGAAGTATGAGATTGACTATTTGGTAATAATGAATCCGGATGTTGAAATTAGGACAAAGGGGTTAGTTGATAATCTTATTGATACCTTGTCTGAATTAGGTGAGCATTATTGTGGAATTCAGCCGTTAGTATGGACGCCTCACATTAGTAATGAAGCAAACAGACAAATTTGTATTAGAAAGGTTTATAGCTATTTTGATTGCATAATGGATAGCTTTTATCCTATTCGTAAACTATTTACCAGAAAATACCAAGAAATGGTATACTATAAAGAACGTCCATATGAGAGATTAATCGATTTTGAAGTTCCATCTGGATGCTTTTTCATAATAAAAACAGATGCATTCATGAAGGTTGGCATGTTTGATGAGAGAACGTTCTTGTATGCAGAAGAAATAATTCTAGGTTATAAATTAAAGAAAGAGCATTATAAGTTTATTCTGGATCCATCTTGGTTAGTGATACATGAAGGTGGAAAATCTACAGGATCTCATCATGGTACAGTTTCTAGTAGCTTTGTTGCTAAAGAAGAAATTAGATCTTTAGAAACATATATGAAATATTGTTTAAATTGTGGAAAGATAAAAATTCTTTTGGTGAAACTCCTTTTTATGTTCAATTATTATGTAAAGAAGGCATGTACTCTTGGATACTATAAACAATGAATATGGACAACGAGGAACGTAACAAAATATAAATATACGCAAAGTAACTCAAGGCACGGGAGCTTTCTTCTGAAAGCTTGGGCAGATTATATATTTTATGAGACGCAAAGATATTGATGGAATTTCAGGACTGATGATTGTTTATATGATATTTGTTCATATAGTAAACTTTACTCATACAGGGAATTTCTTTGTGGTTCTAATGCGACCACTTTTCTTTTTCATGCCGTGGTTCTTTTTTAAAAGCGGAATGTTCTTTTTCCATAAAAGTAATAATCAGATGTTTTTAGAGGGTAAAAAACTATTGTATCCTTATGTTAAATACTCGCTTTATGGCATAATAGTTTGGTCGGTAATTTTGTTTTTTTATGGAGAAACTTCTTGGGTAAAATATATATTGTCTCCGTTTTATCAGATATTGAAAGAAGGGGCTGTTATGGGTAATTTACCTCTTTGGTTTCTCGCTTCATTATTTGTTGCTAAATTAATGTACAATGCAATATGCAGTCAAAAATATTATTTGACACTTCTGTTTTTATGTATTATAGCTGCATATATACTTGATGTTATAAATTGTAATTATATTGTTTGGTTTGGCAATATTTTGTCTGGACTATTCTTTTTGGGAATGGGACATTTATTAAAAGATGTCCAGTATAAAAAAATAGTGTTTATTATATCTACGCTATTTTATGTGGCATACTTATCAATACCTTCGCTATTCTCTAATGTAGATATGAGAGCTAATCATTGTAATCATGGTTACTATTTACTATATGTATTAGGTTCTTTGAGTGGAATAATTATGATAAATAATATATTTTATTATTTGCCTCAAAATACATCCATATTGCATGCTATTGGTAGTAAATCGATGAATTATTATGTCATCCACTATTTGCTACTAGAGGTTGTTATATTGTTTTCTAATAAAATTTTTCATGTTGATATTGATTCACTATTGATGGTCTTTATTCTATCTCTGAACAGTTTCATTGTGTTACCAATAATTGCTAAATATGTAAATACTTCTAGGTTTATATAATGTTTGAGGTATATCTATTTCTGTGTAATATTGAGTATTTATTTTCTAGTGCGAATCAGTGGTTGAGGTTATAATTGAAGATACTCAGTAAATCATCATTATTGAAATCCGCTTCATCATGAGTTTAACTTAATCCTTGATTCATATTTCTAATTAGTTTAATGATAATTTTATGATTATAGTACGATTATGGGGAGGTTTAGGTAATCAACTTTTTCAGTATTCATTTGGACAATATCTCGAAATTGAAACTGATAAAAAAGTATTCTATGATGTTGCTTCGTTTGGAACATCAGATCAACTGAGAAAGTTGGAATTGTGTTCTTTTATACCTGACATACCGCTTTATAATGCATACTTTACTCGATATACAGGTGTCAAGAATCGTTTGTTTAAAGCTCTATTCCAATGGTCGAATACCTATTTATCAGAAAGCATGTTTGATATTTGTTTGTTAGAAAAAGCAAGAGGAAAAATCTTTCTACAAGGCTATTGGCAAGAGGAAAAATATGCGACATATTTTCCAATGCAAAAAGTACTTAGTGAGTGGAAAAATCCTAATGTTTTATCTGAAATAGAAGAAAACATCCGTTCTGCTAAAATCTCAGTTTCTTTGCATGTACGAAGAGGAGATTATTTTTCACCTAAGAACATTAATGTTTATGGGGTTTGTACAGAGAAATACTATGAGCAGGCTATAGATCGAGCTAATTCCGAAATTGAAGAGGATAAACAGTTCTTTGTTTTTTCAGATGATATATTGTGGGTGAAAAATCATGTATCCTTGCCAGAATCTACAGTTTTTGTTCCTAATCATGAAATATCACAATTTGCATATATCTATTTGATGTCTTTGTGTAAAGTAAATATCATTTCCAATAGTACATTCTCTTGGTGGGGAGCCTATCTTAATCAGCATAAGAATCAACTTGTTATTGCTCCTTCGCGCTGGACTTTTACTTCCAATAAAACTCTTGCTTTGGATAGCTGGACTAAAATTTGATAAGTATGAATCTTGTATACGTAGGTATTCCCTTCTATAATGCCGAAAAATATTTGGATTATGCCATACGATCTGTACTAAATCAGACTTATACCAACTGGAAAATGACTTTGATAGATGATGGAAGTACAGATTCATCATTGGCATTGGCTCGTAAATATACAAGTGATACACGAGTCAAAGTTATTTCAGATGGGCGGAATAAAGGACTCGTTTATCGTCTGAACGAACTCGTTAAACTAAGTGATTGTAAATATTTTGTTCGTATGGATGCCGATGATATTATGCACCCGCAAAGACTGGAAAAACAACTTAGATATTTGGAAGAGCATCCACAGGCAGATGTTGTTGGTAGCTGGGCATATTCGATTGATACTGGAAATCGAGTTGTTGGCATTTTGAAAAACAAGGTAAATCCGTCTGTAATAGGGGATGTATTTGCTCATGCATGCTTCATACATCCATCAGTAATGGGGAAAAGAGACTGGTTTAGTAATAATCCGTATGACTCAAGATATATTAGAGTTGAAGATATGGAACTTTGGTGTCGCACTATAGAGAAATCTAACTTTTATAATTTGTCTGAACCACTATTATTTTATCGTGAGATAGGTGTTCCGTATTTGTATAAATATCTTTTGTCAATGAAGGGGGTTAGGACTTTAATTATAAAGTATTATAGCGCTAATCTCTTAAAAAGATATGGAATGCTTATTATTAACTATGTAAAATGCTTATTATATGCCTTGTTTACTGTTTTTGGACTACAAAATATCTTGATAAAAAGACGCTCAAATAGTATATCATTTAAGTTGAAAACGGAGGCTTCAAGCAAATTGATGGCTGTTATAAAATAATTATTATGAATATTCTTCATGTTGTGAATATCTCTTTTGTAATTCCCTATTTTTTGGGTAATCAACTTTCATATTTTAATAAAAAAGGCTATAAAGAGTATATTGTATGCAGTAGTTCGCCTGAATTGGAATCTTTTTCCAGAATATATGGTTTTGAATATAAAGAGGTTGAAATCCTGAGAAAAATTTCTGTTATGAAAGATTTTGTGGCAATCTCTAAAACCATGCAATATATTAAATCTAAGCAAATAGATATTGTTGTTGGGCATACTCCTAAAGGGGCGTTAATTGCTATGATTGCAGCTTTCATTTTACGCGTTCCAGTTAGAATCTATTTTAGGCATGGTCTGGTCTATGAGACTTCGATGGGATTCAAAAGGAAGTTGTTAATATCAATAGATAAACTTGTCGCAGCTTTAGCAACTAAAATAGTGTGTGTAAGCCCTTCTCTATATAAGAAAAGTATTGATGATAAATTGAACTTAGTATCGAAACAAGTACTACTGTCTAAGGGTACTTGCAATGGCATTGATGTCGGTCGCTTCAATAAGGAGAACTTAGATTTAAAACGCTTAAAAGATTTGAAGGATAGTTTAGGAATAGCTGATTCTAGTTTTGTAGTGGGTTATACAGGTCGTTTAGTTCGTGATAAAGGTATTGTAGAATTGGTTAAGGCTTTTCAGATTCTTACCCAAAGGCATGATAATATGGTTCTGTTATTGGTTGGGATGATGGAAGAAAGAGATTCTTTACCTATAGAAATTAAACGATTTATACAAGATACTTCTAGCATAATAAATACAGGATATGTTTTAAATTCAATTATAGAATATTATTATGCCCTAATGAATGTTTTTGTTTTTCCTTCATATAGAGAAGGCTTTGGAATGTCAACATTAGAAGCTTCTTCAATGGAATTACCTATAATAACAGCTCGTGTAACAGGGTGTGTTGATTCAATAATTGAAGAACAGACAGGAGTGTTTGTAGAGCATACCCCTGAATGCATAATAAACGCTATTGAAAGGTTTTATTCTAATGAAAAACTTCGACTGAATTTTGGAAAGAATGGACGGAATTTTGTTGTTGATAATTTTGAACAGCATGTAATTTGGACGGAAATAGAGAAATTGTATCAATAATAAATTTAGATTCATAATGAAAAAAATAGCATTGCTTACAGGTATTACTGGACAAGATGGTTCATTTCTTGCCGAATTTTTAATAGAAAAAGGTTATGAAGTTCATGGTATCCTCCGTCGTTCTTCTTCATTTAATACAGGACGTATAGAGCATCTATATCTGGATGAATGGGTACGTGACATGAGGCAACAGCGACTAGTTAATCTTCATTATGGTGACATGACGGATAGTAGTTCATTGATTCGTATTATTCAGCAGGTACAACCTGATGAAATCTACAATCTTGCGGCACAAAGTCACGTAAAAGTGTCTTTTGATGTTCCGGAATATACGGCTGAAGCTGATGCTGTAGGAACGCTTCGCATGCTTGAAGCTGTCCGTATTTTGGGTTTAGAGAAAAAGACGAAGATTTATCAGGCTTCCACTTCGGAACTTTATGGTAAGGTACAGGAAATTCCCCAGAAAGAAACAACACCTTTCTATCCTCGTAGTCCATACGGTGTAGCAAAACAGTATGGTTTCTGGATTACGAAGAATTATCGTGAGAGTTATGGCATGTTTTCTGTAAATGGTATTCTGTTCAATCATGAAAGTGAGCGTCGGGGAGAGACTTTTGTAACCCGTAAGATAACTCTTGCCGCTGCTCGTATTGCACAAGGTTTTCAGGATAAGTTATATCTGGGTAATCTGGATGCCCGTCGTGACTGGGGGTATGCGAAGGATTATGTGGAGTGTATGTGGTTGATGCTACAACATGATACGCCGGAAGATTTTGTGATAGCTACCGGTGAGATGCATACAGTTCGCGAATTTGCTACTTTAGCTTTTCGTGAGGTTGGCATTGAACTGTACTGGGAAGGTGAGGGTGTTGATGAAAAAGGAATTGATGTGAATACAGGCAAAGTGCTTGTTGAAGTTGACTCGAAATATTTCCGTCCTTGCGAGGTTGAACAATTATTAGGTGATCCTACCAAAGCCAAAACAGTACTTGGTTGGAATCCTACGAAAACTAGTTTTCCTGAGCTTGTGAGGATAATGGTGGCACATGATATGAAGTTTGTGAAGAAATTATATCTTAAGTCGCAAGTTATAGAATAATAATTAGGATATTCCGATATTGCAAATTACCTTTGTAGAAAATGTTGAGATAATGAGTAAGTCTAAGGCATATAAAAAGCAGGAACTAATAGAGCAGACCGTCAATGAGCCTGTAATGGAATACCGTTCACCTTCTACGATAGGAGAAATAGAATTATTGTCGGACGAAATTATTATTGGGGCAGTAAAATATGCTCAAATAGCTCGTGAAAAAGGCCGGATGATACCTAATAGTGAGGTATATGGATTGTTAGCTGATAGATTGGGATGGAAGTAGTCTGGTCTGATTTGGCTATAGAGTCTCTTTATGATATACTATCATACATACAGGGTTTCTTTGGGAAAAAACGGCAAATAATATTGCTGTTAAAATTATATCTTTTATAGAGTCATTGGGAAGTTCTCCTTACGTAGGTAAGCGACTGTTGCATTTGTCTCAATATGGAGAATTAGATGCATTTTTTATAAACAAGACCATATTTATTATCAGATTTATGAGGATAGAATTGAAGTGATAATTATATGGGATGGACGACAAGATCCTTGTCGACTACAAAATCTTCTTATTGATTTTCTTACTAAACAGTAAGTATTCGTTTTTTATTTCTGCGATTTTATGAATATTCTTATTACCGGAGTTCACGGTTTCGTGGGTTCCAATTTTGTTATGGCTTTAAAGGAATATCATACTCTTTATGGCTTAGATATTGTTGCACCTGAAAAAGAGGGAGTAGTGAAAACTTTTGCTTGGGAAGATATTGAAACGATCTCTTTCCCTATGCAGAATTTACCCCAGTTTGATGCTATCATTCATCTTGCAGGCAAGGCACATGATACAAAGAATCAGTCTGCTGCACAGACATATTTTGATATCAATACAGGACTGACACAAAAAATCTTTGATTTCTTTCTGGAATCTACAGCAAAGAGGTTCATATTCTTCAGTTCTGTGAAAGCTGCTGCTGATAGTGTAGTGGGGGATATGTTGAGGGAGGATGTGATACCTGCACCAGTGGGACCTTATGGAGAGAGTAAGATAGCAGCCGAGAATTATATTCTTAGTAAGTTGAGAGTTGAGAATGGAGATTTGAGAGTTGCTATGCAGCGTGATAAACTGGTGTATATTCTTCGGCCCTGTATGATTCATGGCCCGGGTAACAAGGGGAACTTGAATCTACTTTATAATGTGGTAAAGAAAGGTATTCCTTGGCCTTTGGGAGATTTTGAAAATAAGCGTTCGTTCACTTCTATAGATAACCTTTGCTATGTGGTGGAAGGTTTGCTGACAAAGAATGTAACGAGTGGTATTTATCACATGGGTGATGATGAAGCTCTGTCTACCAATGAATTGATTGCTCTCATGTGTGAAGCTATGGGCAAGGAACCTCACATCTGGAAGATGAACAAGAAAATGATGGAAAGTTGTGCTGGTTTGGGAACATTGCTTCATTTGCCGTTGAATACTGAACGTCTTCGGAAGTTGACAGAGAATTACGTGGTGAGTAATGAGAAGATTAAAGCTGCACTTGGCATTGAACGAATGCCTGTTCGTGCTGTTGATGGGATTATGAAAACGATAAAATCGTTTTCAAATTGATAATTAACAATTAAAGGGGCAAGTACGGTTATGTATTACCTGATTATATTGGTTCTGCTATTTCTGGCAGAACTTTTTTATTTTAGAATAGCTGATAAGTGCAATATCATCGATAAGCCGAATGAGAGAAGTTCCCATACCCGGATTACTTTGCGTGGTGGCGGAATCATCTTCTATTTTGGAGCTTTGGGCTATTTCCTGAGTAATGACTGGGGATATCTTTGGTTTATATTGGCATTGACTCTAATCACATTTATTAGTTTTGTGGATGATATCCGTTCCATTTCCCAAGGTTTGCGATTGGTGTTTCACTTCACTGCTATGGCTTTGATGTTTTACCAATGGGGCTTGTTTTCTCTTTCGTGGTGGTGGATTATTATAGCTTTGATTGTTTGTACAGGCATCATCAATGCCTATAATTTTATGGATGGTATCAATGGGATAACGGGTGGTTATTCGTTGGTTATCCTTGGTGCATTGGCTTATATCAATGCTGAAGTAACTCAGTTTGTAGAGCCTGCTCTAATCTATACCGTTTTCTGCTCCGTCCTGGTCTTCTGCTTCTTTAACTTCCGTAAGAAAGCGAGGTGTTTTGCCGGTGATGTCGGTTCTGTGAGTATTGCTTTTATTCTTCTTTTTCTGATAGGAAAACTTATAATTAAGACTGAAGATTTCAGTTGGATTATCTTATTGTCTGTCTATGGTGTCGACAGTGTTCTGACTATCATTCATCGCCTGATGCTTCATGAGAATATCGGTTTGCCCCATCGTAAACATATGTATCAATTGATGGCGAATGAATTGAAGATGCCTCATGTAGTGGTATCGCTGATTTATATGGCTATGCAGGTAATTGTAATAATAGGATATATATATTTCTTGGACCATGGCTATTTATATTTATCGTGTACTATTTTATTGCTTAGTATTATTTATATTGGATTTATGAAGAATTTCTTCTGTTTACATAGTCCTAATGGTAGGAGTGAAAAATAGAAAGGTGATAGTTTATAAAGTGTATATTACTGTGGACGGATATCCACATAGTTGTAGAAAAAATACTCAAATTAGGAAAATGTCTTTTATATGGTTTTGGCTTAAGTGGTTGATATATAGTGTGATACTTGTTTGGAAATAGTTTTGGCATGCGTCTTGTACTATATTATGTGAGAGCTAACAAGAAATGTTTAACTTAAACAATTAGAATTATGAAAAAGTTATTTTTAGCAGTAGCATTGGTAATGGGATTGGGTACTTC